>JAEEGL016266273.1_pt1 | contig 11308 bp, 12 predicted proteins | sample 9134231 | NCBI WGS metagenome assembly JAEEGL01 (sample SAMN16246548, study PRJNA631951) | gut metagenome | biome: gut microbiome; feature: rumen; material: fiber-attached | host: Bos | place: Iran: Karaj | collected 2018-10
ACAGGTGAAGTTTCTTGCGCTATGCTCAAGGATATCGGATGCCAGTGTGTAATTCTCGGACACTCAGAGCGCCGCCACGAAATTGGTGAGTCTGATGAACTTATCAACAAGAAGGTTCGCAAGGCACTTGCAAGCGGTCTCGAAGTTGACCTTTGTATCGGTGAACTTTTGAGCGAACGTGAAGCTGGTGAAGCAGAGCAGGTTTGTGCATTCCAGCTTTCTGCAGGTCTCGCTGGTGTAACAGAAGAACAGATGAAGAACGTAACAATTGCTTACGAACCAGTTTGGGCTATCGGTACTGGTAAAACAGCTACTCCAGATGACGCTCAGGCTATCCACAAGTTCATCCGCGGATACATTGCAAAGCTCTACAACCAGAAGGTTGCAGACGAAGTAATTATCCAGTACGGTGGATCTATGAAGGCTTCTAACGCTCCAGAACTCCTCGCACAGCCAGATATCGACGGTGGTCTTATCGGTGGTGCTTCTCTCAAGGCAGAAACTTTCGTTCCTATCTGTGTTCTCTAATTAAATAGTCAGAATACTGATACATATAAAGCGGTTATGGTAATTAAATTACCATAGCCGCTTTTTTTTATTTTTTTGTGAAAAAATCACAGTTTTTTCTGCAAATAATCATCAAATTTTGTGCGTTTTTACAGACTACAAACTTTGAACTTGGTGTTAAAATGCGTACTCAGTCGAAAAAGGGACTTTTTCGGATTGAGTTATGGGAAAAAAGTTATTCTTATTAGTTATTAATATTATTCTCATTAATCTATCTTTCCTTGTTGCTCAGGAATCAGTAAGTGAAGAATTTGCTCAACCAGCTGATTTTGAAGCTTGTGAAGGAAAGGTTAAACTTATTTCCAGTAATTCTTCCGATACATTGCTTGCAGTTTCCGATGGAAAATGCGTGACTGTTTATGATGAAAGAGATTATTCTTTAGTAAGCAGATTTTATGATGAAAAGGTTTCCCGAATTTCTTTCTTCATTGAAGGAGATAATGAGTATTTCGCTGTAATAACAGCTGATGGCCAGTTTATTGTACGAAAGCTTCTGTTTAATAGTGATGAAAAATGGGAATTTGAAGATGGCGAGCCTTATTTTTCTGCAGACTGTGCAGATGCAACGGGGCGTAAAGCTTTAACTGCTGTTTCCTTCAGTAATAATTCAGATTATGTTGCAGCTGCCTTTGATGATAATACAGTTCAGGTTCATTTCCGTCTTCGTGTAACCGCAGGTTCTATTTCTCATACAATTACAACACATAAAACCCCGGTTTACGGACTTGAGTTCAGTAGAAACGGAGAATTTCTTGCTACAGTTTCTTCTGATGGAGAAGCTTATATCTGGAATAGTTATACCAGTTCAAAAATTACACATTTAAGTGGAATTTACACCCGCGAAAAAATACCGGTCTGCTTTTCAGATGATTCTTTGTATATTGTCAGCGTTGATGGCAGAAACTCCTTCCGTATTTCAGATTTTTCCGGAAATACACTTTATTCAATTTTGACAGGACGCCCTATAACGGCAATCAGACCTCTTAAAGATCCGGATCTTATTGCAATCAGAGATGATAAAAATGAAGTAATGATTTATAGCATTTCTTCGCGAAGACCTGTTGCAATTGCCACTGTAAAAAGTAATGGTGAATTTACTTCCTTTGAGTTTGATTCTAAATCAGATTTGATGTTTGCAGGTTTTGATGATGGTAAGGTTTGTTTTGTTGAAACTCAGCCATATCTGGATGAATCATCAATGATTGTAACAGAAGCAAAACTTGCAGGTAAAAAGGGTGGTGCAGGTTTTGGTTCATTAAGCCGCTTTCAGAGTGTTTCTATATGTGGCGGAGCAAATTTTCTTGCAAGTCCATATTCAATGTCTGCAAGTTTACGTGGAGAGTATTTGTATAGCGAAGCAATAGCTCCATTTTTTGCAGGTGGGGGAGTAACGTTTAGTATTGGTTTCCCTCGTTCAGATTTTCCTGCCAGTTATAAAATTAATAATCAGAATGTAAATCCCCCAAATATCATATCTGCTGTTATTTATGCTCCTGTTGGTTATGTTTTTTCTCCATGGGATAAAGATATTCACATAATCACAAGTTTTAAGGCTGGTTTTAAGATTCTTGCACTTGCAATGATTACTGGCAGCGGATCAATTGTAGATACTCCAAACTGTGCTTTCTTTATGAGTATTGGTGCGGGTATGCAGATAAAACATTTTGTATTTGATATCAACTGTGAATATGACACTATAGGAAAAGTAAGCCCGTCAATTTTTGCGGGATATGTATTTAAATGGGAGAAAGTAAAAAAATGATGAGAAAAGCACTGAGGATTTTTACTATTGCATATGTTCTTCTCTGCTGTACAGCCTGCAATAATTCTTATGGAAGTCTCGTAGATCAATTCAACAGAAAATATTTTATGCCGGAACAGAATAATCCGGAAGGTTATTCAGTAAAGAATGAAAATTTTAATCCTGTTGAAATGCTTAATCCCGTTTATTCAATTACAGAAGGTGTTTATTTGGACCTTGAAGCTCCTGAAGGAGGAGATTCTTATTCCTGGGAACTTATTCAGGATGATGGAACTCCATTACAGCCTCCTTTAAGCACCGAAAGAATTTTATATTACAAAACTCCCGGAGTTTTTGTGCTTCGTGAGGAAAATGACCTGGTACTAACTGTAACTGTTACTGATAAGGAGGGAAACGTTACAGAGTATATAGATAAAACTGTTATCATAATAAAAAGTCAGAAAGGGTTCTGACATTGGAGGAGAAAATGAAGAAACTTGTTAAGTGTTTCTTGCTGGCTGCATCAGTTGCTTTGCTGTTTGCAGGATGTAATGGTCTCAACACGAACGATGCGACTGTTGATGCTGATGGATACTCAAACCAGATGTGTCTTTTGAGTATTAGTGTAGATGGTGCAGAACTTGCTTCTGCAAATAATGGTTTAGCAATAAAGAGTGTATCAAGAACTATCAGTCCTGTTTCATTAAATGATGATTTATCACCTATTGCTAAGTATACACTTAAGGGTGTAAATGAAGCTACAGGTGCTACTCTTGGTACAAATAATGCTGGTTTTGAATTGAATTCAAGTAATGCTGTTTCTGGGCAGACTAACACATTTAAAGTAAGCATTCCATATGGACAGTGGGATTTTACTCTTGAAGCAACTGATTCTACAGGAAATTTACTTCTTAAGGGAGAAAGCTTTAAAGATCTTCGTACTTCTACTCAGTCTGTAAGCTTTACTTTGACTACAGATGGCGTTCCAACACCAGGTAGCGTTTCTCTTACAGGTTCTTATGAAGATGCACAGAAAGCTGCTAAATCTTACAAAGCAGGACTTTATGATACTGTTACAGGTTCTTTGAAATATCCTGTATCTTCTGAGGGGGCTGCTGTTGAAACTAAAGCTAATACTACAGATGCCCTTACCTTTGCTTTTTCTGCTTCAGATGTAGCACCTGGACGCTATTCTTTCCAGATTCGCTTTTATAATGATGTAGTTGCTAATCATGCAACTGCTAAGCAGATTGGTTATTGGGAATCTATTGTTGTTGTAGCACCTGGTAGAGCGACAACATATACTATTCCTACTTTAAAGATTATCAACCAGAGACCTAATGCTCCTGAAAAACTTCGTGCTTATTATAAAACAGGTTCAGAAACATTAGACGGATATACTGTAATTCTTACATGGTCAGATAAATCAGATAACGAAGAAAACTTTGTTCTTACAGTTTATGAATATGATGATGAAGCTGATACAACAGGATCTGTTTATAAGATTCTTGGAGTAACAGCACCAAATTCAAATGATGCTAATGATAAACATGAAGTATTCTATGGCAGCTCTATGAATGCTGGCGGCTCACTCCATGCTTCTTCAGAGACTGCAAGCATTAAACTTCCATACGGAAAGATTTTTGATTTTGTTATTCAGGCAGAAAACTTTGTAGGTTTGTCTGATTCAAATACTGATACAGCAGCTTTGGATCCATCTCCTCGTGATGGTTCAGCGTTAATTACATCTACAGAGGATACTCCAGCTCCTTCTGGTGCAACATTTATTCCTTTTGCAGATTCAAAGAAGATTAACCGCTTTGTTGTTGATTACTATCTTAACGGTGGTACATTGACACTTGCAGGTGCTTCTGAGCCATATAACAGCAATCACGTTATTAAATATGGTGATATTTACTCTTATGCAGCAGATGCTAGAAACCTTAACACAGTACTTAATGATTTGCTTCCAATAAATAATGACTCTGCTACTGCAAATCATCTTGTAAAGGATGCTTATCCATTTAATGGATGGCAGAAAGAAAATGGAACAGCAATTGGAAATAATGACGAAATTGATTTCAGTGGTATTAATGTAAAAGCTACTTATGATACTACAAATCTTATTTCATATATAATTGTTGACGAGTATCTCGAGATTTCTTCTTCTGCATATTATGATTATGATGCTTCTGATCCAGATGCAAATGTTGATGTAAAGAATACTGCTGTAAATGTAACTTCAAACAAAACATTCACAATTACAGCAGATGTTGCTGGTACTAATCCAGATGGTAAGAGAGTCAAAGAGATGAGAGTTAAGATTACCTCTCCACGCGGAGGTACTGCAGTAAATGAAAAATGTACATTTACAGGAACTCAGGATGCTCAGTTTGAATGGGATATTTCGACCTGTGAAGCTGGTATTTATACAGTAGCTGTTGAGGCTTATCTTACAGGAGAAAATAAGAATAAACCTTACTCAATGTCATTCAGTCTTAATCTTACAAGATAATAGAAATTAATTTCTGTTAAATAGGGGTGTTCCTTTGAACACCCCTGTTTTTTTCTATAAGGATTAATTTTCACAGTGTTATTGACATTTATATACATTGACGAATCCGGCTGTTTTCACTAAAATATAATACACTTTATTCGATTAAAAATTTTTGGAGAAATAAATTATGGGTACAATTGGTGTTGTTCTTTTGGTAGTTTTTGTAATCGTTTGTCTTCTTTTGGTTTTGCTTGTTTCAATTCAGGACGACGGTGAAAACGGAATGGGACTTCTTGGCGGTCGTGGAACTGCTGCATTCGGTTCACATTCTGCAAGTGTTCTTACCAAAACAACTTTCGTATTGGTTTTCTTATTCTTTGCTCTTGCTTTAGGCCTTGCACTTCTCAATAAAAAGCCAAAGGTTGAAAACGACCTTATGCCAACAGCTGTTGAATCTTCAGAAGCTGCTTCTGAGTCATCAACAAGTGAATGGTGGGCAGAGTCTGAATCTGCTGAATAAGAGGCGCTAAATGCTCAGCAGTTTCATTTCTCCCTCTTCAATAAAAGTTGCTCTGGAAAGCACTGAAAAAGAAGAATGTTTTGCAGAGCTTCTGGAAGTTCTGGTTGCTAAGAATCCTGAATTAGATAGAAGAGAAGCAATGGATGCCCTTATCGCAAGGGAAGAGAAAATGAGTACTGCTGTATTTCCTTTTGTAGCTGTACCACACGCTTTATGTGGTTCTGCTGTGAATACACTGGTTGCAATTGGAATAAGCCGAGCTGGGATTGAGTTTGATTCACCTGAACCAGAAACAAATCCTGACCATCCTGTAGTAAATGTAATTTTTGAAATACTGTTTGAAGAAAAAGATACTGAAACCCATTTGCATGTACTTCGAGATATTCTTCAACTGGTAAGTAATCCGGACTTTGTAAAAACTGTTTTACAGGCCAAAACTTCTCAGGAAGTATATGATATTATAGAGTCTATGGAAATGTAACGGTGGTTGAACTTCTCAGCCACTAAAACACAGGAGGTGTTTAAGATGTCAGAAAACAATACAGAAATTGATGCCATCAATCATCTGCTGGAAGTGGAAAAGAACGCGTCTACACTTATAAATGACGCGGCAACTGAAGCAGAGAGACGCCTCTCTCAAGCCCGTTCTAAATACAATTCTGAATACAAATCCCGATATGACGAAATAGCTTCTAAACTGGAAGCCGAATATCAAAATACACATCAGCAAATTGCAGATAAATACCAGAAAGACATAGATTCTTATAAAGAATCTCTTGCTGCTAAACCTCAGAATTCCGAGGCTTTTTCTTCGCTGCTAGACAAGCTTATTTTTTCATAAGCAGGTCTGATTCAGGAGTGCCGTTATGGATAAATCTGGTGCAGATGCCTTTGTTTTTGCTAAAGCCAACGGAATCTTAGGAAAATCTTTTACAAATAACCGCGCAAAACAGCTTTTCTCTGCAAAGAGTCTTGGTGAATTATGGACTCTTCTTTTTAAGACACAGCCACCTCTTGTTCCAGAAGTTCTTCTTTCTCAGGAAATAGAAGAAAAAGCTTTTTCCGATTTTATTAATAGTTATATAAAATTTCTTGATGCCTACGATAAACCTGAATCAGTTCTTGTAGATCAGCTTCTTCTTTTTGAAGGTGAAAACTTAAAGGAAATTGGAGCCGCTCTTTGTAATGGCGAACAGAAAATCCCTAAAATAACTGATTTGGGAAAATATTCTTCCCTTAAATACAGCGCATGGCCTGATATCAAAAAAATTACCAGGGGGACACCTTTTTCATGGTATAATAAAGTTCCTGGAATTCATGAGCAGCAAAAGCTGGAATTCAAAATTGATATTCAGGTATGCCGACATCTTTGGGAATCTGCTGTAAAAGAAAAGGATGAGGCGAGTGAAGCCTTGCTTGAAATATACAGGCAGGAATTCGTCATTAAAAATATTGTCTGGGTTCTACGCTTAAGACTTTATTATAAGATGAAGAGCGAAGATATTATTGAGAATCTTATTTATGTTACAGATAAACCTGGACATTCAGATCCTGTAGCGGCGCCTGCACTTAAAATTCTGGACTGGCCGCTTGATGAGTATGAGCCATGGAGTACATGGAAATATTCTTATCTTGTGAATCCTCATGTTGATGGACAGATCTGGCAGATAGATCCAATCTGGATTGAACGACGAAACCGTACGGAAATAAATCGAAAAGCAAATAAGCTTTTTCATCAGTTTCCGTCTGATTCCAGCTTTCTCATCGGCTGGTATAAAATGAAAAATTTTGAATTAAGCTGTATACGTACAGCTGTTGAAAGTATAAGATTAAATGTAAATCCCGAAGAGGCAATGAATGCTGTAGGTATTTCCGATGCTGAATTGCCGCAAGGAGGTCTAAATGGCTAGAACTGCAGAAATGAAGCTTCTTGAGCTTATGGTGCTTAAGAATGATATTTCGGCTGTAATTGAATATATAGGTAAAAAAGAGAATTTTCAGTTTCAGACAAAGCTGAAGGATTCTGCATCTAAAGATACTGCTGAAGATTCTTTGAATATAGATTCACAATTTTATGAAAGTCTTACTAAAGCTTATACAGAGCTTGGTTATGAGGGAAGTATATCTGATATTAAGAATTGTTCTGCACCTCGTGATGAAGACCGTAAAAAAGCAGCAGATCTTATTGCTGCCTATACAGAATTAAAAACAAAAATTGCAGAAGCAACTGATGAAGCTCATAAGGTAAACGATGCTTACAAAGAAGCAATGGCTTTTTCAAATCTTCAGGTTTCTTATTCTGAGCTGGAACATCTTTCTTTCCTTTCTCTTAGGATTGGTCGTATTCCAGAATCTCAGTATGAAGATTTAAAAGACAGACTTGAAGGTTCTGCTGTAGTTATTAAACTTGGAAACGACAGCTCTCATGTTCTTGTTGCATCTTCTAAAAAAGGACGCTTTGCACTGGATGCAGAACTTAAAAATCATAACTTTGTAGAACTTGAAGTACCATCTGATTTTAAGGGTGTTCCAGAATCTGCATTGAAAGGTCTTGAAGAAAAAAAGGCTGAAGCAGATGCTGCACTCGAAGAACTTATTACAGAAAAAAACAATTTTGCAGAAACTCATCGAGCTCAGTTAGAACATCTTCTTGGTTGCTTTACAATTGCAGTTCAGATAGAGGAAATTACATCACGCCTGGAATCTACCGAGCTTGTATACCGCATTACCGGCTGGATTCCTGCAAGAGAAACTGAAAATTATATGAAAGGTCTTGATGAACTTACCGAAGGCCGTATTGCAATTCGTGCATATGAGCCTTATGAAGTTCCAAGCGTTATGTCTGGTAAAGAGCAGGTTCCTGTGAAACTGCAGCATGGACGCTTTGTAAAGAGCTTTGAACGTATGATTTTCTCTTACGGTTCTCCAATCTATGGTGCAATTGACCCGACACCATTTGTTGCAGTTTTCTTTACAATTCTTTTTGGAATAATGTTCGGCGACTGTGGACAGGGACTTATTTTCCTTATTGCCGGAATTCTTATGGCATGTAATGTTATTAAGGTTGGCGGCTGGAATAAGTTTGCGCCAATTTTTATGGCCATTGGTGTTACAAGTTCAATTATGGGCCTTTTGACAGGCGAGTTCTTTGGAACAGAAACTGTTCTTGAGCCATTTGCAGAGTGGGTAACAGGCTTGTTTGGTACACCTCGTGCGCCAATCTTAAAACTCATGCCGTCTGCAGATCCAAAATCAATTTATGTAATGTTTGGTGTATTCGGTGTAGCTGTTGCAATTGGTTTTGTAATTAATACCTGCGGACTCCTTCTGAATATCATCAATAATTTAATGCGTAAGCGATATGCAGAGGCCTTCCTTGGAAAGAATGGTCTTGCTGGTGCTGTATTCTTCTGGTATGTAATTGCTCTTGTTCTTCGAATGGTTCTTGCAAAGCACGCAATTGCCGCTTATGACATAATCATTATTATTGTTTCGCTTTTCTTTGCTGCTTTTGCTGAACCTTTTGAGCGTGCAATGAATAAAGAAAAACCTATTTTTGAAAACGGCTTTGGAACTTATGTGATTTCTGGTGCCGTTGAATTAATTGAGGTTGTTTCAGGATATCTTTCTAACACAGTAAGTTTTGTCCGTGTTGGAGCCTTTGCGCTTTCTCATGCAGTTTTGAACTTTACAATTCTTACACTTACTAATATGGTAGGTGGCCCTGGTTCAATAGGAGGAATTATTGTTCTGATTGCTGGAAACGCATTGATTATTGTTCTGGAAGGAATGATTGTAGCAATTCAGGTAATACGTCTTCAGTATTACGAATTCTTCAGCAAGTTCTTCCATGAAACTGGCCGGGAGTTTAAACCTTTCAAATTCACGGTGGTTGAGTAGTACGGTGCCAAAGGTACCTGTCGTATCGAAACCATCTTTAATATAGGAGTATAAATATGAAAAAGAGATTTGTTGCTTTTTTGACAGTTTTGAGTGGAGCTGCTGCTCTGTTCGCTCAGGAAGCTGAGGCTGCTGGTGCCGCTGGAGCTGCTTCTGGAATTAAGTATCTTGCTGCTGGACTTGCAGTTGGTCTTGCTTGTATTGCCGGTGGTATGGCTGTAGGAAAAATCGGTGCTGCTGCTATGGGTGCAATGAGTGAAAATCCAGAACTTTCTGGTAAGGCTCTTCCATTCGTAGGTCTTGCAGAAGGTATTTGTCTTTGGGGAATGCTTGTAGGTGTTCTTATTCTGTTCAAATAACCAAAATTACCGCAAGTGAAATTTTATATAATTGGCGAGCGAGAAATCGTACTTGCCTTTAAGCTGACGGGAATTGATGGAACTGCAGCCGAAACCAGAGCCGAGGTCTTAGATGCCTTTAATCGTGTTACTGGAAAAGGTGGTGTTGTAAATGTTCCTTCATCAGAGATTCCTCGTGTCCTGATTCTTACAGAGCAGGCTGCAAGTCAGATTGAAGACGAAGAAATCGCATGGCAGAAAACAGGAAAATTTCCTCTGATAGTAGAAGTGCCTGGCTTAAATGGACATTTGAAAGGTAAGAAAACTCTTTCTGATGCAATTAAAGAAGCCGTAGGTGTTGAGGTTTAGAATGCAGGAATTACGATCTACAGATATTTTGGATAAAGAGATTCAGGCGGATGCGCGCAAAAAAGCAGAGAGAATGCTTCAGAAAGCCGACCGCGACTGTGAAACTCTTATTGCGTCCATAGAGACTGACCTTCAGAAGGCAGCAGATGAAAAAAAAGCTTTTTTTGAGAATAAACTTAAAGCATTTGAAACAGACCGAAAGGCTGTTGTTCCATTGGAAAAAGAGCGCTTTAAGGTTTCATTTATTCAGGATGCTGTTATTCAAAATATAAATAAATATCTGGAAGGACTTTCAGAAGACAAGAGATTAGAGCTTGCTTCTCACAATTTTGATTTTAAGCTTGCAGCAGATCATAAGGTAAATGCTTATGTTTATGGTTTTTCTGTAGACGCTGCAAAAAAGTTCCTTTCAAAAAAACTTGGAGATAAACTGATTTCCTGCAAAGAAACTAAGTTTGGAGCTGTTGCTCTTGAAGAAGATTTAGGTCTCAATAAACCGGAAGGAATTATTCTTGAATCAGAAGACCGCAATTTCCGCCGCCGACTTACTTTAAATGAAGTGATTGAAAAGCTTCTCGATACAAATAGAGCTGAGCTTTCTGCCACCTTATTTGGAGGTGACTTATGATAGAAGGAAAAATTACCCGCATTTCCGGTCCAATCGTTTATGCCGAAGGACTCGACGGCTGTGGTCTTTATGATGTAGTTGATGTTGGTGAAAAGAAACTGATTGGTGAAATCATCCGTCAGAATAAAGGAAATGCTACAATTCAGGTTTATGAGGAAGATACAGGTATGCACATCGGCGAAAAGGTTGTGTGTACACAGCGTCCTCTTTCTTTACGACTTGGACCTGGCCTTGTAGGAAATATTTATGATGGTATTCAGAGACCTCTTCAGGCAATGTATGAACATTCCGGCGGATTCCTTTTGCCGGGTGAAAGAACTCAACCACTGGATGAATCTAAGGTATGGCATTTTGATGCTGTTGAAGGTGTAGGCGAGGGAACTCCTATTAAGCCTGGAATGGTTTTAGGAACTGTAAAAGAAACTCAGTCTATCACAGAAAAAATTATGGTACCGCCAACTGTTCGCGGTCGTGTTCTAAAGAGTTTTAAGGGAACCGGCGACTACACAGTAAATGACGTAATTGCCGTAACAGAACTTGATGAAGAGATTCAGCTTGCTCAGTACTGGCCTGTTCGTAAGCCTCGCCCATATTCACAGAAACTTGGCGTTACAGAACCTCTTATTACAGGACAGCGCGTAATCGACGTTTTCTTCCCATTGTCGAAGGGTGGTACAGCTGCTATTCCTGGTGGCTTTGGAACTGGAAAAACAATGACTCAGCATGCCGTTGCAAAATGGTGTGATGC
>JAEEGL016893608.1_pt1 | contig 11308 bp, 8 predicted proteins | sample 9134231 | NCBI WGS metagenome assembly JAEEGL01 (sample SAMN16246548, study PRJNA631951) | gut metagenome | biome: gut microbiome; feature: rumen; material: fiber-attached | host: Bos | place: Iran: Karaj | collected 2018-10
ACTTATAAAATATGAGATCCTTGCCTTCAGGAGCGCATGCTCGAGAAGGTTCTTGGCTTCCTCGGAATAAACACTGCAGAGCTCATATTCATTATTTACTTTGAGCGATGAATATATTGTTTCCATAAACACCTCTTCGGGTTAAACCTAAACATATATTATATACCAAAAACGCCTATTTTGAAAGGAGACACACATCGTCCCCGAATACACCGTCCTCCATCAGGAAGGTAAGCGAATTATATCCGTACATATTGCCGATCTTGCGTATCACTTCATTGTCGACCCCATCTCCCCTGATGATCACGACGGAATTAAGAGAAGCAAGACGCTCATCATAATGATCGACCTCTTCCTCCTTAAGGAGCAGGCAGCTGTTATAGTTCATAAGCTCAGGAACATTCCTGTAGAAGCTCGTTCCCCTGTAAACCACAACCGCATCATATGAAGAATAGGACCTCGAAATGCGTTCCTGATTCGAATATCCGGTATACAGATAATTCGGACTTATCACCGGAACAAGGCAGATACAGGACACGGTCCAGATAAAAAGCACTCCGGTGTATACGATCCTGCGAAACCTGATATCCTTCAGATACTTTTCCGCTACGGATGAAATGACCGTGCCGAGTCCGAGTATCTCAATCATCACAACAAAAGGAAATACAGGCATCAGATATCTGTCGACGGTATAGGGCGCAAGTTTTGATACCGTGAGAACGTACCCGAGCGCCGTTACAAACAGTATTGGACCGTAAAATCTGATCCCTCGGGAAAAGATCGCGATAAGCGCTCCGATCAGTATGAAGACAAACATCATGATACATCCCGTGACCGACCATCCGGTCTGCTGCGCGACTATATCAAGGAAGGTTTTCAGCTTTGAGCCGTATCCGGAGACAGACACAAGATTTTCCCGCACGGACGATCCGATCTGTGTCCCGAACAGATCATGGAAAACAAAGGGATACAGCACAACACCCCATACCGCAGAAAGGATCATGGTCCTGAGAAGATACAGGGCATTTCTGATCTTCTTTGCGGATATCAGATAAATAACCGAAGAAAGGATCAGGAAGAAAAAGAGAATACAGGAAAAATACTGCGTAAGGAATCCCAGCACCGTAACAAGAATCAGCTTCTTGTTGCCCTTTTTAAAATCGCTTCCGTCCGCAAGTTTCTTAAGGACGATGTATGCGAAGGCAAGACAGAAGAACGCAACGGCGCCGTACATCCTGATGAGAAGTACGGTGTTCATGCCGGCGGGTGAAAGTCCGTAGAAAAGTGCTGCAACCGGACCGAGGTATTTCCTGTCAAAAATGTTTTTGAAAAAAGCACTGATAATGAGCATTGAGCCCATCATAAAGATCATGTTCAGAATGCATCCCGGCCAAGGGCTTATACTTCCGTAGAAAAAGATCGCATATACTGCCGAGAAGATATTGAGCAGCATGAAATAAAGAGGCGGATGATTATCGGTTATTGAATTGTAATAAGCAGAAAGGGCGATGACGGAATCGTCGCCGAAGAAGGTTACATATTCCTTCATATCGGAGGATGTCATCCATACGGGACTGTCATAAACATCCGCGGTGTAATTTGCCGCAACGGACGCTCCTCTTCTTTTCAGGATATCCGAGATCTGTGTAAATAGATTGGACGCAAGAACCGTGAACCTGTCGTCATATATTTCCGCACGATAATACTTTTCCAGCCTTCCTTCGGGCTGGGTCGGTGTTATCCACGGTGTGAACTCTGAATTTGAAAGCTCATAGCTGAGGATCTCGTCCATATGATAGCCTTCCTTCTGTGAGACAAAGAAGATATCAAAGGCAAGGACGATGATCAGAGCAAAGGTGAGCATCAGGTTATATTTGGGGTCTTTTTCTTTCATTATCTGCAAATATAAATATCGTAACCGGCTATCTGCTCTTCAAATACGGCTCCGGGAATCGAACTTACATCAGTTCCCGAAGGAAATACAAGAAAATCTCCCGCTCCGGTCTCACCCTCATAAAACCTCTTCGGAGTAGACCACAGGAAATAGCGGTCAAGCTCCTTAGTATATGCACCGACGGAAAGTGCGCCGTCGGAAAGCTCAACAAGCACATTGGAATCGTCATACAGAGAATATCCGTGTGTCAGCCCCTTATCGACCAGGTACTGTGCAACCTCCCTGCGTGCCTCGTTCTTGTCATTCGTATAAAGTGAATAAGAGATCTTGAGCGTAGCAAGTGACAGGCAGAAAACAAGTGCTGCCATATACACCTTTCTGACAGCTCCGTCATTTTCGGAAGAAAGCCAGTTGGTCAGTATGGGAAGTGCCATATATATGCATGACGAAAAATATCTCGGAGTAAGTGTCGTGTCGGTAAATGCAAGGAAGAATGCCATTACAGCAAAGCCCGCAACGAAGAAATGAACGAAGAAAAGATCGGACAGTGCTTCCTTGGTATAGATATCCTCGCCTCCTAAAATGCCGGAACATCGATTCACTTCCTTCGCGGTTCTTCTGACTATATAGAACATCAGAAAGATCATAACAAAGGCACAGACGGTAACCACACCCCTGAGCGAAAGAACGCTTCCGCCCGGTATGTATCCGAAGATCTCGAGAAGACATCCGAATACGGATGCTATTCTCTCGTACCATATACCGTTATTGATGGGAACAAAGGAAACCGACTCATAGGTAGTGAAAATATACATCGATCTGATATAGACCGTGTTGTAGAAATAACCGATGAGAGCAAAGAGCGAAGCTCCCATAGCTATATAGAAAAGCTTCAGGTTTGAACGCCACTTTTTGAGTGCCCCCTCTGCGATGCCGAACATTTTGAAGGGTCTCCAGATGCCGGCTATAAGGAGCGGTGCAAAGATGATAAGGAAATATCTGACTCCCGAAGCACCGCAGATAATGCTTACAGCCGCAAGCAAAATTACCCTTACGGGATTTGGCTTTCCGTCGTAAACATCGGCATCAAGACGTCTTACAAGTCCGATGCAGAGAAACATAAGTATCATATGCGGCATATATGTGTTTCCGAGCTGCATATGCTGTGCGACAGTTTCCGAAATGGGAAGCAGGAGTACCGAAGATGTCATGGCTATGTGCTTCTTCTCATAGCCGTGCATCATATAGAAATACGAAAGAACCAGCACAACATAAAAAACGATATTGGTGATGATCCTTGCGGCTGCCCAGCTGTCAAGCACCTTCAGCAGAGGCACGAAAAGAAGCTGTGTGTAGGCAATCCTGAACTCAGTCGAATAATACCAGTCGGGGCTTGCAATGTAATGGCCCGTATCCCCGAGAAGATCCGAAAAGACCATTTCCGCGGACATATCGGAATCTATCCAGTTCTGTCCCCATGCGATATTGAGAATAAGAAGCAGCACAAAGGCAAGCCCGAGCGGTATGAAATATTTCAATGCCCCGCGCCTGCTTCCGGAAAACAATCCTTTGCTTCTCTTAGAACTCATACTCATATTTTATCTTGTCGCTTACGCTTATCTCTTTTCCGGTCTGAACCTCTATCAGTTCAAGCCTCGTATCCGCTATTACCGTATGTCTGCATCCGGCGGGAAGCTCCAGCACATCACCGGGTGCGATCTTCCTTCTGACATCATCCAGTACCGCGGTTCCCTCACCGCTTATGACCGTCCACACCTCATTCCTTCTTTCGTGGGAATGATAATACATATGATGTCCGGGAAGAAGCGTTACCTTGATGGTAAGACTGCTATCGCTCGAATCGATAACCTTGAACGATCCCCAGCTCTTTTCGGAGTATTTGATATCTCCCGCAACCTTGTCAACGATCGGTTTGATATAACTGGACTGATGCTTGTCGGAAACAAGTATTCCGTCAGGACCTGCGGCTACTATCACATCCTTAAGTCCCATGCATATCAGAGGAATATCCAGGTCATTAACCGCAGTAGTATTTACGCATTCTCCGCCGAAGATAACATTTCCGAAACCGCTTTTGTCCATGGTCTCCGCCATGGTATTCCAGGTTCCGACATCCTTCCACTCTCCGGCAAATCTGCATACTCTTATATTTTTTTCTTTTTCAAGGACAGCGTAGTCAAAGCTTATGCCCTCAAGCGATCCGTATCTTGCGTAGAGATCGTCGTATCCCCTGTAACCGATAAGATTCTTCGCAATATCAAGTACATAATCCGCCCTGAACGCAAAGACACCGGCATTCCATAGAGCACCGTCCCTGATCAGCTGCTCCGCTTCTTCCTCGGAAGGCTTTTCCTTGAAGCGTGATACCGTGCTTATCTCATCCCTGCTTTCCGGAATTATATATCCGTATTTTGCCGTGGGAAAAGAAGGCTCCGTTCCGAGAAGACATATTCCGTTTTTCTCTGACAGGACAGCTCTTTCAAGTCCCTCGAGAGCACAGAAATAATCATCTCCGACATAAGGATCTACGGGACATACGATCACAGGTGCATCCGCAGGCAATCCCTTCTTATCAACAAGGAATGCTACGGCAAGAACTATCGCGGGAAAGGTATCCCTTCTGCAGGGTTCCGGCGAAACATCCACCTTATCTCCGAGCTGATTGGTAAGAGCGGACAGCTGCTGTCTCGATGCTGCCACCGTTACCTTGGAATCGGGGGAAACCGTGGTGATCTGGCGGTATACGCGCTGCACCATGGATTCGGGTTCACCCGAAGGGGATGTGAATATCCTTATGAACTGTTTACTTCTTACTTCATTCGAAAGCGGCCAGAGCCTTCTGCCCGAGCCGCCTGAAAGCAAAACAATATTCATTATCTGTTTGCTGCCTCCAAAGAAGCCTTCTTCATGTCGGCTTCGGTCATCATCTTTACAAGCTCTTCAAAGCTTGTTTCCGAAGGATTCCAATTAAGCTCCCCGGCTGCCTTGGAAGGGTCTCCGAGAAGATTTACGACATCGGTGGGTCTGAAGAAATCGGGACTGACTTCAACAAGCACCCTGCCGGTCGCCTTGTCGATACCCTTTTCGTCGATGCCCTCACCCTTAAATTCAAGTTCGATACCCGCATGATGGAAAGCAAGCGTACAGAACTCCCTTACGGAATGCTGTACACCCGTAGCGATAACATAATCTTCGGGCTTATCATTCTGGAGCATCAGATACATGCACTTTACATAGTCACCGGCATAGCCCCAGTCGCGGAGCGATGAAAGGTTGCCGAGATAAAGCTTATCCTGAAGGCCTGCCGCAATACGTGCCGCAGCAAGCGTGATCTTTCTTGTAACAAAGGTCTCTCCTCTTCTGGGAGACTCATGGTTGAAAAGAATACCGGAGCATGCAAACATTCCGTACGCTTCCCTGTACTCCTTTACGATCCAGTAACCGTACTGCTTGGCAACGGCATAGGGTGAATAGGGATGAAACGGAGTCTTCTCGCTCTGGGGAACCTCCTCCACCTTGCCGTAAAGCTCAGAGGTCGATGCCTGATAAATACGGCAGGTCTGTGTCTGACCCGTAACCCTTACCGCTTCGAGAACCCTGAGAACACCGGTCGCATCCACATCAGCGGTAAATTCGGGCACATCAAAAGAAACCTGCACATGACTCTGTGCCGCAAGATTATAAATCTCATCGGGGCGGATGGTTCCTATGAGATTGACAAGACTCATCGAATCACCGAGATCACCGTAATGAAGGAAAAAATCATCCCTGCCTTCAAGATGTGCGATCCTCTCACGGTAATCAACGGAAGACCTTCTGATCATTCCGTGAACTTCATAACCTTTTTCGAGCAGGAATTCGGCAAGGTAGCTTCCGTCCTGTCCGGTGATTCCTGTGATAAGAGCTTTCTTCATTACTGTTCTCCGATCTATTTACTGTAATATGCGGCAAGCTTTTTGACCGCAGCGATGGTATCTTCGATATCCTTATCCGACATTCTGGGATAAAGAGGAATGCTCATGATGCCCTTGTAAACCTCTTCGGCGTTGGGGCAGAGTCCCTTCTCGTATCCGAGATGCCTGTAGTAGGGGAACCAGTACACGGGAACGTAATGCACCTGGCACTGAACATTCTCCGCGCTCATCGCATCAAAGAATTCGCGTCTTGTACAGGTCAGCTTATCAAGGTCGAGCCTGATGATATAAAGGTGCCTTGATGTATCGGACTCGGGGATCTCCTTCTGAACGATGATACCCGGAACATCCGCAAACGCCTCATCATAGATCTTGACGATCCTCTTGCGCTTTTCGATGAATTCATCTATGCGGTCAAGCTGGCTCATAAGAAGTGCCGCCTGGAAGTCGGTCATCCTGTAATTGTATCCGAGACTGATCTCCTCGTAATACCAGGAACCCTCGTGAGGAGCATCTTCCATCTCTTCCTCTTCATGGGTGATTCCGTGAGCATGTGCAAGGACGAGCTTTTTGTAATATTCATCATTATTGGTAAGGATCGCTCCGCCCTCTCCCGCAGTCACGGTCTTGACAGGGTGAAAAGAAAAACAGGTCATGTCGGCGATATTGCCAACCATTTTGCCGTTATATGAAGAACCGATCGAATGAGCGGCATCTTCAATAAAAACAAGACCGAACTCATCACATATCGCACGGATCTCATCGGCCTTGACGACCTGCCCGGTAAAATCAACAGCGATGACAGCCTTGGTCTTGTCGGTTATATGCGCTCTAATGCTTGCGGGGTCGATATTGTAGGTCTCGGGATCGACGTCCGCAAATACCGGCTTTCCACCGCAATACAGAACACAGTTTGCGGATGCTGCAAATGTAAGGGGAGTTGTGATGACTTCATCGCCCTCGCCGATCCCGGCTGCGATGCAGGCACAGTGAAGAGCACTGGTTCCGCTGTTTACGACAACAGCATGCTTTGCACCCGTGTAAGAAGCAAGTCTTTTCTCAGCTTCACTGACCTTGGGACCGCAGGTGATATAGGGACCTGCAAGAACATTTTTGACGGCTTCGATATCCTCATCGGATATCCACTGTCTGCCGTAGTAGATCTTTTCATCTCTGACGGGTTTACCGCCGAGTATTGCGGGTAATTCCATTACTGATCCTTTCAATGGGCAGCTTACTGCTCATTCCTTCTTCTCGCCCTGTTCCTGACAGCATTGTACTTCTTGATGTTCATCTTCTCGGAAATACGGGCTATATAGTAAAATGTCGGCTTGAGGTTGCATGCTTCCTCGGGAGTTATAACATGATAAAGGTTCTCCCTGAGGAATTCGAAAATGGTCTCCCTGCCGTCGAGGTTCTCGTTGTTCGTGGATATGCACATGGTAAGAACGCCTTTTTTATGATGCTTCCAGAAGGGAGATACGGGTATGAACTTGACTCCCTCGATGCAGTAAGGCTTCCTGCTCATTCCGTCGGAAAAATAATTGATCCCGAGCTTCTTGCATGCCCTGATGGTATTGAGGTCATATGAATGATTGGGAGCGGCGAAGATCTCCGTATCCAGTCCCTGCTGTGCAAGGATGTGCTTGCCTTCCCTGAGCTTTTTAAGCTGGGAATCATAGCTCATTCCCGCATACTCTGTGGAAACGTCTCCGGAGATAAGTCCGATGCTCTTACCGGTTGCAAGGTGGTATGTTCCGTGCATGGCAATGCCGTATCCTTCCGCCTTCAGCTCGCGGACAAAATTCCAGAAATCCCTGTCTACGTTATCTTTGACGAGCTTGGGATCCCTGTTTTCCGGGATAACACAAAGAAGCGGTTTTATACCGGTCTCGTTGAAGAATTCGCGGAAGATAGCAAACTTTTTCCTGTCTAATGTAGGGCAGATATCTTCAAGTCTTACCAATATCGGATAATCCACTTTTTTCGCCATGAGTATGGTCTCCTTCACTGATAAAAAACCGTAAGTAAAATAAACCCATAATTACATATATTTTATGATATTTTGCACATTTAAGCAACTTAAGGATAAATTAAGGAAAAACATGAAAAAAGGGACCTCCCATTCGGGAAATCCCCTTAATGATCAAAAAAACGCGGACCGGTCATCTCGTAAGTGTTACGTATGATATGACGTGATTATGATCCGTCTCCCAGAGGCGCATTTCGTAATAGCAATTCTCCGGAAGCTCGCCGACCGGAAGAAATACTTCTATTTCATTCGTGAATGTATCAACGGTAATGATCTGCGTATCGACTATCAGCTCATCGTCGAGCCACCAGTCGACTATGACCTGATTACCGGGATAGAATATCCTGTCAAAATAATTCGCGATCCGGATCCCTTCTTCATCTATGCAATACCCGGCAGTATGCAGCCATCCGGGCTGCCTGCTGTAAAACATGCTGAATCCCTGTTCATCGGTGTAGGATTGTCCATAGATAATGCTGTAATCATCGCACCACGAAGGTACATAATCAAATGTTCCGACCGCCTGATTGGGATGTCCGGATACACTGACGGATACATCTGTGGTAAATCCCTCATATGCGTCCGGCCTGTTTTCGAGCATCATTTCGTACTGCTCGTCATCCGCTTCTCCGTTATCATGAAGATACTCGATAGCGGCATTGATCAGATAATAGTACTGCTCTTCCGTATACTCGATAGAATTATCAACGGAATACGGCTTGTTTATCAGTTCGCTCAGCAGAGTGCACTCCTCTTCCGCATCCTTATAGGGCGATACTACCGCATACAGGATATACTCTTCGGATCCGCACTGCGGGATCACCTCGGCAAGGGTATCATAGATAAGCGCCGTCTGCGCATCCATTAATTCTTCAAGATCCATTCCGAGATACAGATATTTGAGAAGGATCGCGTAATTTTCGATCTGATATTCATCGGAAGAAAGAGCATTCATAAGATCATTTTCCGAAGGAGCCTCTCCGTAAAGATAAACCGAATAATCCCAATTTGTCCTGACTTCGGGCTCATGAGAAAGAACATAACCCATATAAGCAGCGGCAAATCGTGCCACCGCATCCTCAGTCCGGGTGCCCTCGCCTCCGTGAAGCGAATCGTCATAAAAACGGTATGAACTCAGATCCAGTTCCTCGGGAAAGGATTTCGCATCACGGCACTCCGCGATCCCTTCCAGATACGACATAAGGACATCTTCAGCTTCTTCCTCGGTCAGGTCTACAATACTCAGCGTCCTGACGGTGTCAAAAGAAAACAGTTTGCATATCTTACGTGCGGAGGACTTCGTAAGTACCCAGCATCCGTCATCTTCACTGTATTCAAATTCAAGATTTATGGTCTTTTCGGATCTGTCATCCTGCTCATTGATACAATCCCTGATCTGATCCTCCGTAACACGGTACATTTTCAATGAATCCACAATGTCTCGCAAAGAAACATAGGAAAAGGTAACTTCCATGTCTGCGCTTCCGGACTCATCGTAAATGACCGGGGTCCCCATTTCGGTGATCTCGGCATTTTCCATTACCAAACGCATAATGCCTGCCCGGGCTTCATCCAGCTCATCCCACTCACTTGCATCAAATCCGGGAGCACATACTGCGGCTGCATCCGCATCAAGATTCTTAACCGCTTCCAGGAAGTCACCCGGAACGGAAATGATGCCGCTTAAATCCTGTTCCTTTTTTCCGCATGAACAGAGCACGCCGAGGAAGAGCGCAATAAGCGTTACGATCATAGTTTTATTTCGAAAAGTACGGTTTTTCTTTTTTTCTGTTTTCATCACTTTATCCATGACCCAAAGTTATGACAGCTTCGCCATTTCGCTCCAGACTATTCCGTCCGCGGATATGGCGCCTCTCATAAGCACACCGTTTTCAAACTTCAGATACTCATTGGAAAAGAATACATCTCCTCCTTCAACCCACCAGCTGAATCCGGGATTTACGGCACCGCCTATCATTCCGGTTCCGTCATCATAAATTTCGATATGTACCAGGGTGTACGGTTCTTCCCATACCCCCACAAGATCTGTGACTGTAAAGGAATCGCCGTCACCCTCACCGGAATACGAAACTGCTATCTGTGCCGGACGGAAATCCGGATTGTTTATCCAGCTGTCTCCGGGATCGAATGCGTTATCCTTTATCAGAAGTCTGTCATTGATCGTGTCATAGAGCACGACTTTCCCGTCAAACATGAAGTATTTCAGCATCAGTCCCGAGGAATAGTGAACGGGATCCGTCATGATCATATAATCCTCTGACAGCTCATACGTCATGGTTATGTTCACCAGGCTGCCTTCATCGGAATCGAACATTCCGTCCGAAGGATAATAGAGCGTGCCGCCCCCATCTCCGTTAATGCTGATAAACTGTTCTCCGTCCGCATACCATGTTCCGGTAAGCTCATTTATATCAAATCTGTAAGCGGAGTCCGATACGGCGCCGGGCAATACTTCATCCCCGGATGAAAGCCTCGTTCTCAGCAATTCCTCATCCCAGCCGGTTTCTTCCAGTACGGAAGCCAACAGATCATCGTCGGATAAAAGGAAAGCAATAAGTTCAAACGGAAGATCGGATTCCGTTATATCTTCAACGATAATTTCCGCATCATCCTCCGAAATGACTGTGACCTTCTGTCCGGCTTTCAGTTTATCGGATCCGGACTCTTCACCGTCTTCATCAAGTCCCGTAACCTCTACTTTACCCGTGGTAAGATACAGCACGCTGTTTCCGTTTTCATCCGAATCGATATATCCGCTTGTTCCGCGGATACCGATGATCATAGTGGAAGTTGCGATGTCAAAATCTTCATCATCTTCAAGCGATCTTTCGATATTGAAAAAGAGTCTTCCTTCATCAAGTGAAAGAAACAGCTTTTTACCGTTCTGGGTAAAGGAAGCGGCACTCTTTTCCATAAGAGTAACAACCCGGTCTTCATCAAGAAGTATCCATGCCTGAGATTCCTTTTTGGTCTTGATGACATTTCCGTTCGTAAGCCTTTTGTTCTCCGAAGCCTCGAGAACCTTACCGCTGTCCGTCAAAAGAGATATCTCACCGTCAAATCTCAAAAGGCGCATTGTTGTGGCGCTCCTGAGGCTTCTTACAGCGGTCAGACATATGATCATCACAGTCGAGATAATGATCGCGACTGCGACAGAGCCTATTATCAGTTTCCTGTTTACGGATTTCTTTTCATTCATACTTCGTATTCCCTGCAAATGCGCCTTGCTGTGAATTTCCTATAGAACTGAACGCGGGTTACTTATTCGACTATCATATTGTATCATATAAAACCGATGCAAAAAGGCACATAAAAAAATCCCGAAACCGTTAAGGTTTCGGGATCAGAGCTGATGACCAGAATCGAACTGGTGACCTCCGCCTTACCAAGGCGACGCTCTACCGACTGAGCCACATCAGCGTAGCG
>JAEEGL011196878.1_pt1 | contig 11307 bp, 9 predicted proteins | sample 9134231 | NCBI WGS metagenome assembly JAEEGL01 (sample SAMN16246548, study PRJNA631951) | gut metagenome | biome: gut microbiome; feature: rumen; material: fiber-attached | host: Bos | place: Iran: Karaj | collected 2018-10
CTCCCGGAGAGAAGCAAGACGGATCCTGGTCTCCTCACGGGCTTCGACAAATGCCTGAAGCTCCTGGGAAGATTTCTCCAGAAGGGATTTGAGATCGGACTGTGAGCCTTCCTTGGCCGCGTTGGTTTCTTCCAGATTCCGTAGCGCAGTCTCGATGGCTTCCTTACGGATCAAGGCATCATCCGCTTCCCGGACCGTTTCCTCCATGCGGATCCGAAGACTGTCGCCCTCGACACGCAAGCGTGTTTCCTGACGTTTTGCCGCATCCGACTTCGCCGCCAGAGAAGACTTCTCCAGTTCGAGGTCATGCAGCTCTTCGGAAAATGCATCGGCTTCCACGGAGAACGATTCCCTGAGCTGTCTGGTCTGCTGCAGTTCACGCTCTGCTTTCTCAATCTCCTTCCGGTAGAGGGCAGCCTGTTTTTCCGAAGCCCTGAGATCCTCGTTTCTGCCGAGCACGCCTTCCTTCTCCCGGAAAGCGCCGCCGGAAATGGATCCGCCGACATTCAGAAATTCTCCTTCAAGTGTCACGATCCGGACGGAATGGCGATGCTTCCTTGCGATGGCGAGCGCGTGATCGACCGTATCCACAGCCAGGAAGCGGCCTAACAGGTAACGGATGGCTTCCTGATACATGTCATCCGCCTCAACGAGGGTATCCGCGGTACCGATGACGCCGGGTTCCGAGAAGACCGATCGGTCGGTGATGCCTTCCGAGGCCCGGATCGCGTCTAGCGGAAGGAAGGTCGCACGGCCGGCACGCTCTTCCTTCAGGATCCCGATCAGGGTCTTGGCTTCGTCTTCTGTCTTGACAATTACGTTCTGATAGTTTCCGCCCAGGGCGGTCTCTATGAGCGTACGATATTTCTTCTCCACGCGGATCACGTCAGAGACGGTCCCGAGGATACCCTTTCTGGTTTTTTTGAGGTTCATCACGGTCTTGACAGCCCGGTTGAAGCCCTCATACTGTTCGACGATCACACGGAGGGACTGAATGCGTCCTTCCAGGATCTGCGCGTTGCGCTGAAGATCCAGAAGCTTCTCGCGCGTCTTGTGATAGGCGTCGTTCCATTCGGAATACTGCTTTTCCGCCTCGTCACGCTCCAGCTTTTTCGCAGCACAGGCGGATTCGTTTTCCGCCATGGAAGCGGAAAGCTCCTCTTGCTCTTTCCGGTTCTCTTCGACACGGATTTTGAGCGCAGCCTGTTCGTCTTCGATCGCCTTTTTCCGGTTATCGGCCTGGGAAATCGTCTCCTGAAGCCGGCTCAGTTCGGCATTGGTGTCGGCCTTCTGCTCCAAAAGCTCCACGACTTCCAGATGCGCGTCGTCCGTCTGTTTCTGGTAGAGACTAACCTCTTCCGATTTTCTCCGGACGTCTTTCTCTTCTGCCGAAAGCTTTTCTTCCAGCTCTTTCATGAGACCGGAGGTCTCCTGAAGAACGGCGAGGCTGTTCTCCTTTTTCTGACCGCCCGCGCCGATGCTTTCCTCGATCTCGCGGATCCGGTCCAGATAATGTGCTCTCGCGCTTTCTTCCGAGCGGATCTTCTCTTCCGTCAGGCTGATCTCACGTTCGATGCCGCTTCTCTGCGCTTCGGCTTCGCGGATCTCGGAACGGATGGTTTCAGCCTTCCCGTCCAGGATGCGGATGCCTTCATCGGCCTCATCATAGGCTTTTTTCAGCGCTTCTTCTTCAGCCTTCTGTTCCTTGAGATGCTCATTTGCGATCTGGAGATTCGCCTGGATCTTCTGTTTGGAATCCTGAAGCGCCTTCTCATCCAGAAGGAAGGCATTGACGTCGTACACTTTCAGCTGTTCTCTGAGTTTCAGATATTCTTTGGCGGTTTCGCTCGCTTTCTTCAGCGGGCCGACACGTCTTTCCAGTTCAGAGAGCACATCCGAGATCCTGAGCATGTTGGAACGCTCATTTTCCAGCTTCTTCAGGGATACGGTCTTCCGCTTCTTGAACTTGACGATGCCGGTGGCTTCATCGAACAGCTCTCTCCGTTCTTCGGTCTTGCCGGACAGGATGCGGTTCACCTGTCCCTGCCCGATCATAGAATAGCCTTCCTTGCCGATACCGGTATCATAGAACAGTTCGTTGATGTCGCGGAGACGCACCTGCTTGCCGTTCAGACGGTATTCGCTTTCGCCGGAACGATACACTTTTCTGGTGACTTTGATCTCGTCATAATCCAGGTCCACGTAACGGTCTTCGTTGGAAAGCGTCACCGACACTTCGGCGTAGCTCTGCGGCTTTCTCAGCATGGTGCCTGCGAAAATGACGTCCTGCATGCTCTGGCTTCTGAGCTCACGGGAGCTCTGCTCACCGAAGACCCAGCGGACCGCGTCGGCAATATTGGACTTGCCGGAACCGTTCGGACCGACAATGCAGGTAATGCCGCGATGGAACAAGAGTTCCATGCGGTTTGCGAAGGATTTGAATCCGTTTACTTCGATCTCTTTTAAGTACATGTCTTATTTTTGTCTTTCTTTTTCAGCCGCATGCATGAGCCTGAGCCAGGCCTCCCGTGCCGCCAGTGTCTGGGCTTCTTTTTTGGACTTGCCGGAACCGTGTCCAAGGATCTCTCCGTTCACAAGCACCTGATAGACAAATGTCTTCGCGTTGTCGGGGCCGGATTCCGAGATGAACTCGTAACTCAGTTCGCCTGCCCGGGCCTGGACGTATTCCTGCAGGATCGTTTTAAAGTCTTCGATATAGTCGTCCTCGGAAAGCGGCGTCAGCACCTGCGTTTCGATGAGCCTGTTGGAAGCCCGTGATCCGCCGTCCAGATACAGCGCGCAGAGAACGGCCTCAAAGGCATCCGAGAGGATGTTGTCGCTGTCTCTTCCGCCCTCCAGTTCGGTTCCACGGCCCAGTAAGAGATAGTCGCCGAGATGGATGCGGCGCGCCGCGCGCGCAAGAGGCTTTTCGGAAACGATGGAAGCCCGCATTTTCGACAAAGCACCTTCCATCAGTTCCGGATAGGTGGCATACAGGTACTTACTTGTCGCCATCTCCAGAATCGCATCTCCGAAAAACTCCATCCGCTCGTTCGAGTCTGTTTTTGAAAGACCGTGCTCGTTGCAGTAGGAGGTGTGGGTCAGCGCCTGTTTCAGGAGTTTGAGATCACGAAAACGATAGCCGATCTCTTTCCGGAATTCCGTCAGATCACGTGAAGGCATCTTGGATCCTTTCTTTCAGTCCGCTGTTGTAGAACTTTTCACACTCAAGAAGCGCATTGCGCATCTGTACTTCGGTGGAGTTGCCGTGAGCTTTGATCACCAGGCCGCGAAGCCCCAGAAGCGGCGCGCCGCCGTCCTCTTTGGAACTGAAGGTGCTTACAAGGCCCTTAAGCGACGGCTTGATGAGAAGGCCGCCGATCTTGCCGCGAAGGCTTTGCATCAGTGAACTCTTCACCTGCGAAAGCAAAGTCCTGGCCACCCCCTCGTACATTTTGAGAATGACGTTTCCCGTGAATGCTTCACAGACGAGTACGTCTGCCGTGCCCTGCGGGATGTCTCTGGCTTCGGCGTTTCCGATGAAACGGATCTTGTCACAGTCTTTGAGGAGCGGATAAGCGGCACGGGTCAGCTCGTTGCCTTTCTCCTCTTCCGTACCGATGTTGACGAGCCCGACAGTCGGATTCTCGATGCCCATGAGATGTCTGGCATAGAGAGATCCCATGATGGCAAACTGGACAAGCATTTCGGGACGGGCGTCCACATTGGCGCCGCAATCGACCAGAAGAGACTTTCCCTTCGTGGTCGGAAGCTGCACGGCCAGAGGCGCACGCTTGATGCCCGGAAGCCGGCCGGCGATCGTCTGACCGCCTACCAGAAGCGCACCGGTGCTGCCGGCGCTGACAAATGCGTCAGACTCCCCGTCATGGAGCATTTTGAGCCCGATCACCATGGATGAATTTTTCTTCTTCTGGATGGCGGTGACAGGATGCTCTCCGGTTTCGATGACCTCAGGGGCGTCGATGACCTGAAGACGCTTGTCATCATAAGTCTTGTCACGAAGCCAGGCATCGATCACATTTTTCTGACCGACCAGCTGTACGAAAATGTCCTTTGAGCGGCTTAATGCGTCCAGCGCGCCGCCCAGGTTTGCGTCGGGCGCATTGTCGCCGCCCATGACATCTAATGCGATACGGATCATTTAATCCTCCTTATTGACTGCGGAAAGCGCGACACGAAGAAGATAATCGATCTCGTCTTCGGGCAGATCCATGGCTTTGGCCAACTCTTCTTTTGTGGCTTCCCGCCCTGTCTTCTCGGCGATCTTGGTGGTCAGAAAGTCCAGCATGTTGAGTTTGGATGCCAGTTCTTTTGCTGTATCCAGATTCTGCCGCTCTTCTTCTATAAATGCCTCAACGGCGGTACGTACCGACTGATCGAGCTTAGCGGCCGAAGCTTCGGTCCAGTCCGATTCGTCCCGGAAAAATCCCAGGATCGCGAGGCTGCCTTCCTGAATGAGATCCATGAAATCGACCGGTTCGGATTCAAATTCAGAGGCGATGGCAAACGCACGATGGAGATTGCCTTCCAGAAAGCGGTTCAGGGCTTCGCTGTCGTTCTTTTCTCTTTTGAAGAGCGCCGTCATTTCTTCATCGGTACAGGCTTCGAAGGCCTTCAGCTCTTCTTCGAACATTTTACGGGCTTTGTTCACGGTCTTTGCTCCTTCCTCACACGAGGGACTTTTACACGTTTCTTCTTCAAAGGTGCCTCCGTATCATAGCCTTCCTCTTTCAGCTGCCTGAAATACGGATTCTCCTCTTCCATCTCCAGATTGGCTTCCATATAAAGCGAATTCTCTTCGTTCTGCCGTGAGATCCCGAGCACCACGCCCAGTTCGATCAGGGTGAAGAAAGCAGCCGATCCGCCTGCCGAGATGAAAGGCAGGGTCACGCCCATGGTGGGGAGGATCCCCAGCGTGACGGCATAGTTCAGAAGGATCTGAACGGTCAGATGGTAAAAGACACCCAAAACGACATATCGGGAAAAACGGTCTTTGGTGTTCAGATAGATCCGGAAGATCTTGTACATGAGGTACAGGAAGAGGTAGGTCAGGATCAGGACGCCCAGGATGCCCATCTCCTCGAAAATGATGGCCAGAATGTAGTCGTTGTGCGGCTCCGGCAGTTTGAATTTGATCAGACTCTGTCCAAGTCCGCGGCCGAAGAAACCGCCGGATGCGATGGCATAAAGCGCCTGTGTGGACTGATAGGCTTCATCGACGATAAAGCGTTCATCCGTCGGATGGATCCAGGCGCGGATACGGGTGATGCGGAAGTTTTCTTCGTCGCTGAACGGGATGAAACGGTCCACGATAATGACTGCCAGTACGATCACAACAAATACCCCTGCAGCAAAGAGAATGAAGCCCTTCGGCTTGGGATGGATCGTTGTGACCAACAGATAGACCATGGCGAACACGATGAGCGCCGTGCTCATGTTGGACGACAGGAACAAAAGAAGTACCGCAAACACACCCGAAATGCCAAAGGTCCAGACCAGGGTCTTTTTATCGGTGACTTTGTTATATACCAAGAGACCTGCAATGCCGATGATCACGCCCAGTTTTACGGGTTCGGCAATCTGAAGCAGAAAAGAACCCAGCTTGATCCATCGATAGGCACCGTGAGACGCGTGCGCAAAGGGCGGGATACGGACCAGAATGATGAAAACAAAGGAAACGATGAGCGCCCACTTCCAGAGTCTCTGCCAGTATTTCGGACGGACGTAGGAAATCAGAATAAAGGCGGCAAAGCCCAGAAGCACCCAGCGGAGCTGGTTCTGAAAGAAATAGTCCGGCGCGTAATGATAGGCGCTTTCGGCATAGTAATAGCTCGCGCTGTATATCATGATCAGTCCGTAGACATTGATGAATACGATCGCGAGAATAAAATTGATATCGAATGGCGTGTGCAGGAAGAACCTGTCACGTAGCGGCTTTTGCAAGAGTTCTCCTTTGCATAGAAAAAGCAGGCCGATCATTACGGCCTGCTCTTTCCTTCTCATGCAGATGGCGGGACTTGAACCCGCACCCACGTTCGTGGATATGAACCTGAATCATACGCGTATGCCAATTCCGCCACATCTGCAGTCGGCGGGAATCTGAAAGTGCTTCCTTCAGATTCCCTGCACAATGCGGAAGATGGGACTTGAACCCACACGACCTACGGTCACAAGATCCTTAGTCTTGCTCGTCTGCCAATTCCGACACTTCCGCGAATTGCGCCAACGCCTGCGATATTATCATAGCGTATCCCGTTTGTCAAGAAAAAAGATTTGCAAAAGGATACGATTCAAGCAAGGTCCCGAAGGCCCGGCCGAAGCACTTCAAAACCTGTTCTTATTATATGTTTTCAGGACAAGAGTGTCAAGGAAAACGAGGGCCCGGCGAGCCTCTCGGGAAGCCTAAACCGCGCTCCCCTTCCGCTTTTTCCTGTTTTCAAAAATGAGGTAGCCGAGCCGTACGGCGCCATCTGTTATGAGTGCGATGCCGATAAAGAGCGCTGCTGCTCTGAACAGATCCTGGGACGAAATCAGAAACAGTCCGCTCATGCCCAGAAGAACAATGAATTCGATCAGGGAAAGAACTTTTAAAAAGCCCTTGAGCCGCGTGAACCGAAGGATTGCCTGATAGGCGAGAACCAGTCCGCCCAGTCCGATGAGCAGGCTTCCGAAGAGGAAAAGCGCGTGTTCCTTTAAAATCAGTATCGCACTGATTGCGATCAGCCCTAGGCTGAAATAGACCGAATAACGCGTCTTTGCAAAATCCCAGTGATTCTCCTTAAGACGGCGGATGGTCATCACGATCTGGAAGATCACAAGCGCCGTAAAAATAAGAATGACAGGGACCTTGAGAAGCGTGTCCCTCAAAAGGACCAGAAGAATACCGCCCAAAACGAGCAGGATCGCGTGAAGCAGCATGCTGTCGCGGACCCATTTGAGGAAACCGCTCTCCTTGAGCGCGTCCGCTTCATTTCCGAGGAGCGACTTAAGAGGGGCGCTCAGGAGTGTGTCGCGGGCTTCTTCACTGAGTCCGAACATTCGGAAGAGTACCGCTTCAAAGCCGGTCCCGCCCTTACCTGCGATGTCGCTCAATGTGACAGCGCCGTCTGCGGAGAGCGCTTTGAAAAGGTCGTCGACCAGCGGTTTTCGGGACTCCAGATCCGTGTTTTCAATAAAACGGTCTACCGTGTTGTTGATGAGGTCGCTTGCCGGATCTGTCTTCGGAAGTACATAAGGCTTTCCGTGATCGATCTGCCAGGAGGCGAGCATATGCTGCATGATACCTTCCTGATCCGATCCGACAATCTTACGGTCCATAACCGGCAGTTCGAAGATCCGCCCGATTACGGAGAATTCCGGCACGATCAGCGTGCATCTTGGCAAGAGATCCTGATACATCTCGGCAGGAAAAACTTCCGGACAGAATCCGGGAGAATCGAGAAGATAAATGTGATCGACACGCTGCCTGAGTTCAGGGCTGAGTGACGCAGCGGCATACAACGCCAGATTTCCGCCTTTACTGTGACCGGAGATGATGAAACGTTGGTCATACTCTTCCATCACATGCTTCGCAAAAGCGGCGGCGCGCCTCTGGGAATCCGTCTCCGTGAAACTGATCATGAAATCTTCCTGCCAGCCCGCAATCGTTTCATCCGTGCCCCGGTAGGCAAGAAACATGGTGTCTTCATGGATCTGAAAGACCATGGCCGAAAACTGTACCGGCACAGAGGGATCCAGCACGTCTGCATATTCGATCAAAGGAAGCGATCCGAAACGCCTGGACTGAATGACCTCGGCCATAAGCTCGGAGACTTCCGGGCTTTCGCCGGTCATCTGGGCCTGGATCAGACCCTCTTCAAAGGCTTTTTTCAGATCAGAGAGACAATAGTTCTGGCCGCTCTGAAAAGAGCAGTGTTTGAGATCAAAATAAGATACGCTTGTCAGAACAAGCGTATCGGCCTCGGAGAAAGGAAGCTCTTCAAATGTATAGTCTCCCATCCATTTGACATAATCCAGGAGTTTGTCCACAAGCACCTCCCGATGAGTAAAATGTAACAAAAAATGCGGATAACAGGACTCGAACCTGCACGGTCTCCCACTGGAACCTAAATCCAGCGCGTCTGCCAATTCCGCCATATCCGCAAAAAAAGATGAAAGCTTTCACTTTCATCCCTAAAATAACATAAATCGAAGCGGATATCAACGAGGAAGCAATCAACGGTCCTCGGATTCGAGCGCTTCCGTGACAGCGGCGCGGATGTCTTCGTAGGAGAATCCGCGGCTTCCGAAGTAGCGGAAAGCGCGTTCATAGATTTTGGGATCGGTGAGATCCTTCGCTGCATACTTCTTCTCAAAAAGATGCCTGATCACGCTTCTGTCATCGAGATCTGCCGAAGAGACCGCCCGTTCGATCAAATCTTCCGAGACGCCGCGCTTCTTAAGTTCCATCCGGATCTCATAGATGCTCTTCTCGCTTCTTTTCGAACGGATAAATATTTCGGCATAGCGTCCGTCATCAATGTAGTGATAAGAACGGACATATTCCACGGCTGCGTCAATGGCTTCGGGAGGGAAATCTCCCTCCCGAAGCTTCTCGCGTAACTGATATTCGGTACGGTCGGAAACGGTCAGAAGACGCAGGGCTTTCTTTTCTGCTTCTTTGATCACTTCGGCCAAGATATCGCTGTGATCAGTCAATGATCTCCACGTCTCCTTCTGACGAAGCCTTCTTTGCGGCTTTCTTCGGCGCTTTCTCTGCTTCTTCCGGTTCATCGGCCTTCTCGGAAGCGCCGTTCGTGTATCCGAAATGCGCGCGGACCTTCGCCTCGACCTCGCTGAGAACGGCCGGATTCTGCTCCAGCCAAAGCTTTGCATTGTCACGGCCCTGTCCGATCTTCTCGCCGTTATAGGAGAACCAGGCGCCGCTCTGCAGAATGATGCCGGCGTTAAGCGCCAGATTCAGCACGTCACCGGTGCGGCTGATGCCCTTGCCGAACATGATGTCAAACTCACAATCCTTGAAAGGCGGGGCAACTTTGTTCTTGACGACTTTGACGCGTGTACGGTTGCCGACGACTTCGCCGGAAACCTTGATGGATTCCACACGGCGGATGTCCAGACGCACAGAGGCATAATACTTCAGCGCACGGCCGCCGGTGGTGACTTCCGGATTGCCGTAGACGACGCCGACCTTCTCGCGAAGCTGGTTGATGAAGACCACGATGCAGCGTGACTGGCTGATGACGCTCGTCAGCTTGCGGCAGGCCTGGGACATAAGACGCGCCTGAAGGCCGACATGCGAATCACCCATATCACCGTCGATCTCCTGCTGGGGAACGAGGGCGGCGACAGAGTCCACGATAATGATGTCGACAGCGCCTGAACGGACCATCGTCTCGCAGATGTTCAGCGCCTGTTCGCCGGAATCCGGCTGGGAGATATAGAGATTGTCAATGTCCACGCCGATGTTCTTCGCATAGACCGGATCCAGCGCGTGTTCCGCATCGATGTAGCCCGCGATGCCGCCGGCTTTCTGCGCTTCCGCGACCATGTGGAGCGCCAGTGTGGTCTTGCCGGAGGATTCCGGTCCGTAGACTTCGATGATCCTGCCGCGCGGGATGCCGCCGATGCCGAGCGCAAGGTCCAGGCTCATGCAGCCTGTCGGAATATATTCGACCTTCATCTTCTGCTCGTCGCCGAGCTTCATGATGGAGCCCTTGCCGTTCTCCTTCTCGATCTGACTGATCGCGGCCTGAAGTGCTTTTAACTTTTCGCTTTTCTCCATGAGATCCTCCGAATAGAACATATGTTCGTTTTCTGCATTTTACAACGGTCTCCGTGAAATGTCAACCGTCTGCCGGAGATTATAAATAAAAAACCATGCGAAATCATCTGCGGGAAAGCATTTTCGGCATCGGTACTGAAAAAGTTCAGACTTTTCCGGTACGCTTTGTGCTGCTTTTCCCGGGAAAGCGCGCAGAATGTGCTGCTTTAGTCCTTCTCTTCTCCGGTCGCTTTTTCTGCCTCTCCGCGGAGAATCTCTTCCGCTTTCTCATCGACCTTCTTGTCGGTCTTCATGAAAGCGCCTTTGACACGGTCGATGACTTCAGGAATGGCATCAATGACCTTCATCACGGTTTCTTCATTCGTGATGCGGATGAGCTTGACCTTGCCGTCCTGAAGAAGCAGCATGCTGGAGGGTTTGATCGTCGCGCCAAGGCCGCCTGCTGACCCTGCGCTCTTGCCGCCGTAACTGCCTGCGCCGACGCCGATCTGGATGTCCATTAACGGAATCAGCGTGGCTTCGCCCATGCGGATAGGCTCTCCCACGACCGATCTGGTGCTCACAAAGCCGTCCAGACCGCTCAGGAGTTCGCGTACCGAGGCCTGAAAATTGTTACGTTCTGACTGTCCCATTTTTCTTCTCCTTCTTGTTTGCACGTAAAACGGTTTTGACTGTATAAAGAACGTTCTTTCCGAACACGATCTTTAAAATGTGCCAGAGGACCACACAGATGAAAATGCGCCGGCCGAGGCTCAGCTCTCCTTCAAAGCGGGATTCATAGAAATCCGGTGTGACTTCAAAATGCGGATGGACCGGAAGCACCATGGAGAGCACTGCCAGAGACATGCCGGTCTTGTCGGGAGATCCGAGGCCGTATTCCAGGGAACCCGTCAGCTTTTTCGGAAGAATGTAGCGGATGATCCGGAGGATCTCAAGGAAGAACAACCGTATCGCGGCGGCAACGCGGTCATCGTCTTCCGAAAGCTGCCAGGTCCGAAGGACAAAGCGGCCGATGATCTTCCAGATCTTTTTCAGCAAGGCAAGAATGCCTTCACCTTTTGGAATGTCATAGAACCAGAACACCCGGAGACGCTGGATCTCTTCGTCGCCCTTCTTCAAGTAGCGGACATTCAGAAAACGGAGGAACCAGCGGGCCTTGACGTCGTAGGCGAGGTCCTCCTTTTTCCGAAGCCACAGCTGGTAGCGGACGGGCGCGAAAAGCACGATGAGGATCACAAGAAAGATGAGCCCCAGTATGCCGAGGAGCACGAAACCAAGGATCTTCAGGATGACAAGAAGGACCTCAGGCATCGCTTTCCTCCAGAAAACGCATGAGATACGGCCCGGGTTCGGGAGAACCGGTCTCTTTGAGCGAAAGAGAGATGATTTCGCCTACGAGTTCTTCTGCTTCTTTTCGTGTGGAAGCCAGACCGATGACGGTTTCATCGCTTTTCCGGAACCATTTTTCGGTATAGACGGCATGGTCGTAGATATACAGAAAA
>JAEEGL013212920.1_pt1 | contig 11307 bp, 7 predicted proteins | sample 9134231 | NCBI WGS metagenome assembly JAEEGL01 (sample SAMN16246548, study PRJNA631951) | gut metagenome | biome: gut microbiome; feature: rumen; material: fiber-attached | host: Bos | place: Iran: Karaj | collected 2018-10
ATCTCTGAAATCAATATAATCTTCAGTATTATTATTTAAATTTGCATTATCTCCTTCAACTGAATAGTCTGGTTGTCTTTCATCATATAATGCTTGTAATATTTCTTCACTTGTATAGACGTTATTTTCATCTATGTTTGTAAAGAAAAAATTGTTTCTTAGAAATGAAATTAAATTTTCTTGACTCATTTATTTTTTAATATTAATAAGTTAAAAATAATAAATAAATTGTAAATATTGTTATTATAAATTTGTTTTATTATAATTGTTATAAAACTTCATTTAATTAAATTTTATTCATTAAAATAAAATAACAAATTTTATTAGAGAAATCAATATTAATATTCATTTTATTAAATCCAAAAAAACATTATCTTTAAATACATTATCAATTATGAAAATTAAATATATAATTAAATTTTTATTATAGTAATTAATGAAAAATAATTAATTTTTATTATGAGTTAATAACATGATATTCTAGTATTATTTTTATTTAATATTTTAATAAAAAAATTGTTATATTAATATAAAACAATATAATATTTTAATTAGTATTCTATAATTATTTAGCTAAATTATTTTTTAAATTTGAATAAGTTGAATAATTTGAGATGGAACAATTATCATTATTATTTAATGTATATGTTGAAATTTCATGTTTATTTGTTGAATTTTTTTTTCTTTGAGTTTTTTTACCTTTTTTCCCTTTTTTATATTGGTTATAATTAATTTGATTTGAATTAGAACTTTTATATTGAATTTGATTTGAAGATTGTTTTTCATAATTTATTTTTCCTGAAGATTTACTTCTTAAAACTTTATTTTTTGAATTATTTTTTTCATTATTATGATATGTAGTTGAATAAATTATTTTATTTTGATTTGAATTAATATTACTTTTATGATTTTTTTTTATTTTATTATTTTGAATTTCTTTATTTGGTGAATGATAAATTTTTTTTTCTAAATCAATAATTCTTTGTTCTAAATTTTTAAAAATTTTATATTTATCTTCTTCTCTATTTGTTATTTGATGATTATTACATAAACCTTGTTCTAATATTTCATTTTGAAAATGAGGTACTTTTAATTGATTAAAATTTTCATTATTAATATCTTTATCATCACTTTTATTGTCATCATTTATTTCTTCATTTTGATTTTTTTTATTATTGATATTTTCATCATTTATTTTACTATTATTAAAACTTTGAATTTTATTATCATTATTCATATTATAATTATCATTCATTTTACTTTGATTATTTAATATTTTTTGAACTAAATTTTCAATTTGAATAAATTTATTTTGTAATTCATCAATATCATAAATTTGTTTTGATTGAATTCCAAAAATATAATCAATTTTATTTATGAAGAAATTAACAATTTCAACATATTTATTACATTCTTCTAATTTTGATTTATTGTTTTGAATTTGAAGTTTAAGCATTTTTATTTCATTTAAATAATTTTGAGAATTTTCTTCCACAATAACTTCAAAATTTTTAATTTTTTGATTCATTAATTCAATTTCTTTATTTTTCATATTTTCTAATTGTTTAAACTTTTTTTCATTATTATCTTTATCTTCTTCCATTTTATTTAATTGCCTATTTAATTGTTCAATTATATTTTTATATTTATCTATATCAATATTATTATTATTATTTGGATTATTGTTATTATTATCATTTAATTTTTGATTTGTTAATTCATTAATATTTTTTTTTAAATTTTCATTTTCAATTTTTAATATCTCATTTTCTTCATTTACTTTTTTTATTTCTTCTTTTAATTTTTCTTCATTATTATTAATTTCTTCTTTAATAATTTCTTGAGAATGAGAAATATTTTTTTTATTGTTATTATAATTAAAAGAATTATTATTATTAAATTGATATAAATTTTCAAATTGTTGTGTAGATTCAATAATATTATTATCAAAATTTGTTGATAATTTCCCAATTTGATTACTTTCATTTTGTATATTATTTTGATTTGGAATGAAATTTTCATCAATAGTATTTTTTTTATTTTTTAAATCATCTAATTGTTTTTTATGTTGTTTAATAACATCATCAATCCAAGAAGCATCATCACTCATATTTAATTTATTATATAAATTTTTTTAAATTTCAAATAAAAAAAATATTTATCATTTATTTTTATGTATTTAATAATAAAATGGGTATAAATTATAAATTAAAATTAATTTTTTTATTTTATGAATATATAAAATTGAATACATCAATAATACAAATCATTTAATGGAATTTAAAGATAATAATGATTTCATTGAATATGTAAATTTTAATGATTCATTTAAGATATTAAAAAATATTAAAAATAAAAAAGAAATTTCTTCAAATGAAACAAGTGTTTCAACTTCTTTAAATACATCATTTATTTCAAATAATTCAATATATCAAAATAATATTTATCAACGAACTTCAAAAGAAATATTCTTATCATATCTTGATAAATTATATCATTTCAAAATTCCTTTTACAAAAAATAATATTTTAAATAAAGAAAACTTAATAATATCAAATAAAAGAAAATATAATTCAATAATATTTTTTGATTGGGATGATACACTTTTATGTTCAAGTTTCTTAATGAAATATTCATTATTTGAAAATAACAATGAAACAATAACAAATCAAAAATATTCAACAATAAAAAATTTATTATTAAAATTAGAAGAAAAAATATTAAAAGTATTATCAATTTCAATATTATTAGGAGATACTTATATAATAACAAATGCAAGTGAAGGATGGGTTGAATCATCAGCAAAAAAATATTTACCAAATATAATAAAATTATTTAAAAAAGTTAAAATAATTTCTGCGAGAACTGCATATGAAAATCAATTTCCAAATGATAATAAATTATGGAAATTAGCAGTTTTTAGAGATATTGCAAATTTATATAATAAAAATATTGTTACTAATTTTATTTGTTTTGGTGATTCAAATATTGAAATTGATGCTGCTGTTAAAGTTAGTTCTATATTTAGTGAATGTTATATTAAAACTATTAAGTTAAAAGAAGATCCTAAAATTGAAGATATGATTAAACAATTAGATTTAATTGCGAAACAATTTAATGATATTCATTCTGCTACTAGAAATATTTTTCTTATTGTCGAAAAAAAAGGTAAATGTAATAAAAAGTAATAGGATTTACTTTTTATTATTTTAAAATTATGAAGAATTATTTTTTCTTCTTAATAACAATAATTTTATTGTGGTTTCAATAATTTATTTATATTGTACCAACAATTATAATTATTGTTAGATTGTAAATTTGGTAAAACTAATTATTATATAAATCGACATATATTGTGTCAATTATTAATTTTTTTAAATTTTATTAACATAAACAATTGATTAATATAAATAAAAGGAAATTCTAATTCCAAATAGAACCAATAAATTTTAAGTTTAATATAAATAAATTTTATTCTTTGTTTGATAAGACTTTTATTTATATACTTATTATATTTTATTTTAATAAGAAAAAATAATTCCTTTAGTAATTTAATTATTATTGGAAATCTAATGATGTTTATTATTTTATTTTTAATTAAATTATATAATGTTTTTATTTTTTATTAAAATAATTAATCATTTTTTATATTATCATTAATTATTTTATATATAAAAAAAATAAATATTTAATACTTTAATTATTATTAATTTTATTTGATTTATATATATTTTAGTTTTAATATATATAATACACATTTTAATTCTTAAATCATAATTATCAACACAATTAAAAATTCTACAACACAAACAATTCATTTAAAAATATAAAATCTACAAAACAAATTTAATAATCATATAAAAAAATTATGAGTTAATAACCTTTTCTTAAAGATCCAAATGAAAAAATAATATAAAAATAAGTCCCATAATAAATTTTCTTATTCTTTTTAAATTTAATTAATATTACAAATTTTATCCAAAAATATAATTAATACCTAATATTCCTTTTTTTGTTTTAATAAATAATTTGAACAAATATTTTTTAAATTTGATAAAAGTTTATTCAGATATTTTTTCATTCCATCGATAAATCTTTGATGAAGTGGAGAATTAAAAACTAATTTAAGAGAAATAAATGAATGATTTTTTGATATTGTTATAATTGAATAATTAAAAGAATCTATAGGTAAATTTGTAAATTTTCCAACTTTTAAAAATTTAAATTTAACAAAAAAAAAAATCATTAGTTAATTTTATTTTATGAACTTTAATTGAAAAATTATTTGAAATAAAATCATATTTATTTATGTTTTTAATTATAATATTAAAGACTAAACCAATTTTTAATTTCCCTTCATCATTTTCATTATTTTTTTCATTTTCTTCATTATAATTATTCACTTTTGAAAACAATTTTAAATTTGGTAAAAATAATTTAAACAAATCATAATGTGTAGAAATGTTCATAATTAAATCATAATTACAATTAATTAAAATATTCGTATTAATAAATTCTAATAATTTATTATTTTGAATTGATTTTGATAATAATTTACAATTACCTAAAAATTCTTTGTAATTTGCATCAATTATTGATTTATTTAATATTATATTATTAAATTTGATTTCAAAGAGCAATTGACTTAAATTATTTTCAATATAATGTAAATTGAAATTAAAATAAATTTCAAATATTTTTGGATTAGATTTATATAATTTATATTCTATTCTAAGAAAATAATCAGTTTCAAAAAAATTAATTGTTTTAAAATATAAACTTATCAATTGTTTATACTTAAAATAAAAAAATGTATTTTTTGAAAATGTTTTTTCTCCTTGTAAAATTATTATATCAGATATACTTTTTTTTTGAAAAAAATTTATTAATTCTCCTATTGTTTGAATATCTTTAATAATTGATGATAAATATTCAAATGAAAATTGAAAAGTAAATATATATCCAAAATTTATGATATTTTCCATTTAAGAAATTATTTATTAAAATCATAATAAATATGTAATTTTTCTTATTTTAATAAAATAAAAAAAATAAATTAGAAATTATATAATAAAATCAAAATGTCAAATGATGCATATAAAAAACAACAATTATTTAAAAATTTTTTAGATGTTTTAGATGATTCATTTGTAAATAAAAATGAATTTTTATCATTACATCAAGATAATGATTTAATATCTTCTAATTTAAAAATTAGAAAAGATGTTGAAAAAGTTTTTACACAAGCAAAATTAAAACAAATAATAAAAGAATTAGATCAATTAAATTTTGAAAAAAATTTCTCAGTTAAAAGAAATGATGAAATATTAGAAAAAATTCAAAAAGATAATTTTAGATTATATAATTCAGCAAATGAATCAGAAAAAAGTAGAAAAAATTTACAAAGTTTAAAAGATAAATATAAAAGTTATTTAGATAGTAAAAAACCACAAATTAAAAATGAATTAAATTATCAATTATTATCAAAACAAAATGAACTTTTATCATTAAAAGCAATTCAAGAAAATGAAATATATTTAAATGAAGAAAAATTAAAATTAGAAAATGATTATTTTGATAAGATTCTAAGACAAAATGAATTAATTAACAAAGAAATAAGTAATGCAATTAAAATAAATACAGGAATAGAATTAGAAAGATTAAAACAAAAAAAAGAAGAAGAATTAAGAAAAAAAGAAGAAATGGCAAAAAGTATATTAGATAACTTAGAAAAAAAAAGAGAATATCAAAGAAAAATATTTGAAGAAGAAAAAAATATTTCTAAACCTATTTTAATAAATCAAAATCCTAAAATAATAGAATCAGATATAAATTCTAATTATATTAATGATAATAAATTATCAATTATTGAAGAAGAAAAAGAAGATAATAAATTAAGAGGAAAAAAAATAAAATATATGAAAATAAAAGAAACAATTTATGAAGTGAATAATAAAGATATACATAAAAAAGGAAAATTAGATAGTATTAGACAAGAAAAAGTAAAAAAATTAAATGAAAGTTTAAGAGAAAGTCAAATTAAAAATCAAACATTAAGTAATAGAAATAAAAAAGAAGAAAATCCAATATATAATCCTCTTATTCATAGTCAATTAGCAAAAACTGAATATATAAATCTTGATAATATTAATAATGATAATAAAGATAAAAGTGAAAATGAAAAGTTAAATGAAACTAAAAAAATAGACGATGATAATGAAATAAAACAAAGTGAATTTAAAATTGAAAATAATATGTCTGAAAATGAAAACAGAAAATTTAAAGATAGTATGAATTCAAGTGAGAATCAAATTTCAACTTCTAAAATTAAACATAAAAATAGTAATGAAGCAGTACAAAATAGTATTAATTCACCACAAAAAAAAAGTGTATTAGTAAGTGAAAGAGAAAATAAATCAAATGAAAATGATAGTCAAAATATAAATAAAATAATAAAAAATGATGTTGAATATAATATTGAAAATAGTAAAGAAGAAATAATTTCAAAAACAAGTAAAGTAATTAAAGAAGAAAAAGAAGATAAAAAAGATGAAGAAGAAAAAGAAGATATAAAAATTGAAGAACCAATACCTCAAAATATTACTCAATCAAATATAAATGAAGATTATACTGATGAAAAATTATTTGAAGAAAAACCAGATTTAAATAGTCATTTAATTAAAATTGAGTATAAAATATTAGTTTTAAAGAAATTAATATTAAAAATAGAAAAATATTCAAAGACATATAAACCAAATAATTTTATTTATATAATAAAATATGCAAATACTGGTAATAAAAAAGATTTATTAAAAAATAAATTTTATGAATTATTAGATGTAAAAAATAATCCAGAAAAAGAAAAAGAAATTTTTTCAAAATTAGATATTGATACTTCATTATATTTAATTTTTGAAATATTACATTCAAATCCAAATCCAAATTTAAATGCTGATGATATAAAAAATAATCCTTCATATTCTGAAAATGATTTTGATAATGACTTAGATAAAAGATTTAAACCAATTGTTGATTTAGTAATTGAACATTTCAAAAAAATGTTAAATGAAAAGAGAGTTCAATTATCTGTTGCTTGTAATTTTATTAATAAAGGCTTATTAAATTTTGACTTTGAAGATATTATTGAAAGTAGATTATTAATTGTATTAGAAAAAAAATTAAAAAAAAAGAAAAATCAACCTGTTTTAATGTCAAATACTTTTTCTGGTGGTTTTAATTTAAATCCAAATATTCAATTTACTCAAAGTAATAGTCCAGATAGAAAAATGATGTCTTCATCTAATTTTAGTATTAGTAATTTAGAATAATAACTAAATATTTTTTTTATAAAAAATTATTTAAAATAATATTACAATATTATTTTTTTACCTTATTATATTATAATTAAACTTTTATTTCAATAATTTTTCCCAAAATAATATATTTATAAAGTATTTTATTTATATTTTAAACGAAATAAACTGTCAATATAAACTTTATTTTTAGTATTTACATATTTTTTAGATTCATTTTCTTTTTCTTTTGCCTTTTGAATTTTAATTTTATATTGATTTTTTAACTTTTTAAATTTTTCTCTTCCAAAAATAGGAGAAAAATAATCTAAAATTACACTCATTATTTTTGTAGTTTTTTTTATATCATAAATACTTTTATTAATTCCTTCAAACTTTTTTTTCCTTATTTGAATTTGACTTTCTCCAATATCATCATAATAATTAAATTTTTTATTATCTATAATATTATTTAAATATAATTTTTCATTATTAAAGTAATGAATATTGAAATAATCATTTACATTTTCTAAATCTTTTACAAAATGACTTTTATTAGCTTTTAAATTGATAATTTTAGGTAATTGTTCTTTTTTTTCTTTTTCAAAATATGTTTTTAATATTCTTGATGATGGAGTAATAGTATAGTATGTATCTTGTGTTGTTAAATAAGTACTTGGAATAGTACTTTTAAGTAATTTAGAATGTTGTTTATAATTATTAAATGTAGAAAAATTTTTATCATAAAATTTTGAATTTAAATCAGTAAATGACATTTGAAATTTTTCTTTTATATGTTTTGACATTTTCATTGAAAAATATTTATATTTTAATATATTTATTATATATTATATAAATAATTATTTAATTAATAAATAAAGGAATGAAAAAAAATATTGGTAAAACAACAAAAAAAATAAATAAATATAAATGAGGATTTAAAATATTAACAATTTTAATATATATATTTAGAATTAATTTTTACATTTAATTATTATATTTTAGAGAGCATATTATTCAACGCAAAAAATATATATATATTAAACATTTCAAAAAAAAAACGTCATCTCATATAATATAAATATAATTTTTAATATATAACAAAGAAATAATTTTAATTTATATCTAAATTATAATATGAGTATTGAGCATGAAATAAAAATTGATATGACAAATCCATTTTCAAAATTGGCTTTTAAAAAATATGCTCAAATGGAAATAAGAGACTTAATTGATACATGTATTGGTATTATAAAAAATATTTTAAAATTTACATCAAAATTAATACCAATAAAATCAATTTTTGACATTAATCAAAAACAATTTCCTGATACTGACTCTGATAGTTCTGATAATGAATCTGAAAATATGGAAATTATTTCAAAAATGGAAATTGATGAATTTATTGAAAGAATTGTAAATTATTTACATATTGATAATACTTTATTAGTTTTATCAATGATGAATTTAGATAAAGTATTATCAAATAAATTTATTTTAACAGAAAATAATGTTCATAAAATGATTTTTATGTGTTTTATGGAAACACAAAAATTCTATGAAGATGAAAGTTATAAAAATAAAGATTATGCTAGGGTTTGTGGGGTTAGTATTGATGAATTATTATTAATGGAGGTATCATTTATGGAAATTATTAATTTTAATTTGTATATAAAAGATGAAGATTATCAAAATTATTATAAAAATTTTATTCAATTATCGAAGAGTTGTTAAATAAGATTAGTGTTTATGAATTTTGATACTTTTTATATTTATAAGTGGTTTAATTAAATAATTCTTGTATTGTTTATAAAATTATGCAAGCGTTTTTTTATATGTCATTTGATATGACTGTTAAGGGTTGTATATAAATAAATAATAAGTTAAATATATGAATTGTATATAATAAAATTCATATAAAAATTTTTAATTATTGAAATACTCTTATTAATTTTATATAATATATATTATAAATAAATTTTAAAAATCAAAATATAAATATAAAAAATTTTATTTTATATAGATACTTAAATTAAAGTTGTATAAAATAAAATAAAGAACATATTTATTAAAATTATTTCTATATAAATTAACTTTATAATTTAATTTGAATTATTATACTATTATAACAAAAAAATAAATTATTATTTTATATTTATACTTAAAAAAAAAAATTAATTTTCAAAAAAAAAAAACTAAAAATGGCGTCTGAAGACAATATAGACAATATTGAAATTAAAAAATCAGAATTATTCAATAAAGACATTTCTGACCTTAAAATCTTTTCAGAAAAAATTAAAAAAATATACAAAAATGAATTTAACGAAGTATTCAAACAAATTTTAATATTATCAAAAGAAGACTTTATGTCGTTTATTTTAAACGGAGTCCGCATTTTATTAATTGATATGTATGGAGAAGTAAATTCAAAAAATGCAAATTTAATAAACATTCAAAGAGAATCAATTTCAAATATAGAAAAAGATTATCAATTACATTATTCAAAATTAAATCAATTTTGGATAAATTTCGTTAAAAATAAAACAAGTAATAATATTAATAATACAATGTACTTAACTAATTATAGAAAACATTGTTGTGAATGTAATGATATTGCTTTACATAATTGTCAAAATGATTCAGCAAAATTTGTTTTTGTTGAAGAAAAAAATGAAATAAAATATGTAATTTGTATTGAATGTCAGACTGTTTTTTTTAGTGATTTTATTTTATGTCATTGTTCAAATTGTAATATTGATTATTATTCAAGTATTCTTTCAAAAAATGAAAATAAAAATTTATTAATTGCAACATGGTCAAATTATCATTGTGAAAAGATAATAAATGAAAAAATGAAATGTATAAAATGTAAAAGTGACTTTTATTTAAATTTAGAAACTAAAAAATTAAATTGTTTAAATCCAAAATGTAAATTTATATCAGATCCAAAAAAAATTTTATGGACTTGTAAAATATGTAAAACAGAATTTAAAAATGATGCAATAATATATAATCCTTTACAATATGAAAGAATAAAATTAATTATTCAACAAACTTTAAATATTAAACATAGAGCTCATCCAAAAAAAATTCCTTGTTGTAAATTAAATATTTTTTATACTGAATTTTATCATCAAAAAGATTGTGATGGAATTTTATATGAAGGTGAATTAGATAATAAAATTATAATAGTATGTGAAAAATGTAAAGCTTTTAATTTTTATGATAAATTTATTTGGACTTGTCCAAAATGTAATAATAGATTTAGAGATAAATTAATTAATAAAAAGAAGACTTTTTCACATTTATATTCAAAACAAGCAAAAAGAAGACATAATTTAATTTCTTTAGTTTCAGATAGAAGTTCTTATAATGTTTATGATAGTAATATTATAGATAATAATATTTTAAAACATAATAAAGGAGATTTTTCTGTTTGTGAAACTGAATTTAATTTAAATAATTATAATAATGGTCAAAAACAAAAAAGTAATTTAAAAGATCTTTTAGATAAAAGAAAAAATTCAAGAAATTATTGTGATAATGATTTATATATTTCTGATAGAAAAGATATTAAAAAATTATATTTAAATAGTGAACAAATGATTGAAAGAAATAATAATAATATTAAAAAAGATAATGATGATGATAATGATAATTTAATTCGTAAACAATTATTTGTTGATGATATTAACAATAAAGTTGGATGTCATGGATATAAAAATAGTATTGAATATAGTTCATCAAATATTGATTTAGATGATATTTTAGATAAAAAAAATAAAAAAGATGAAAAAAGAAATCGACATGTATTATGGAATCATAAAAAAAAAGATATGAAAAATGAGAAAAGAAATATTAATATTAGTAATAATGATATAAATCAAAATAATATCTCTAAACATTATATTACTGAAATTAATAATGAAGAAAATGAAAGAATCAAAAAAGAAAATGAAGAGAAAGAAAGAATTAAAAAAGAAAAAGAAGAAAGAATCAAAAAAGAAAATGAAGA
>JAEEGL013782586.1_pt1 | contig 11307 bp, 10 predicted proteins | sample 9134231 | NCBI WGS metagenome assembly JAEEGL01 (sample SAMN16246548, study PRJNA631951) | gut metagenome | biome: gut microbiome; feature: rumen; material: fiber-attached | host: Bos | place: Iran: Karaj | collected 2018-10
CAGTTTGCCTTCTGATATTCCCGTTTTCCGGAACAGTGCCGCAAACTGCCCCTCGCCTTTCATCCTGTGCGGATAGCAGGTATATGTCCCCTCCGGAGCGTCAATACCGTTCAGCAAGAAGCTTTCCATTCTGAACTCCGGATATTTCTTTATGAACCATGCGGCATTTTCTTCATTTTCAGTCGGATTATATGTGCAGGTGGAATAAACAATCCTTCCCCCGGGTCTTACAAGGCGGGCGGCAGCGCGCAGGATTTCCCGCTGCCTTTCAGCGCATCCGGCGGCTTTTTCTTCTGTCCATTCCAGCCTGGTTTCAGGATCCCGGCGGAACATCCCTTCTCCGGAACAGGGAGCGTCCACCATGACAGCGTCAAAAGCCTCCGGCCACTTTTCTGCAAGTCTGTCCGGCATCGCACAGGTTACAACTGTATGGGGTAGACCCATTCTTTCAATATTCCTGCTGAGAATGGCTGCCCGTTTCGGAACAGGTTCATTGCAGACCAGCAGGCCTTCACCTTTCATATTGCATCCGATTTGGGTTGATTTTCCGCCCGGTGCGGCACACAGATCCAGGATCCTTTCTCCGGGTTGTGCGTTCAGTACCGCTGCAGGCAGCATAGCGCCGGGTTCCTGTATGTAGAATGCGCCGGTCTCGTGAAGAACCGTTGATCCGGCGGTTGAATCGTTATCCAGATAATATCCGTTCTCTGCCCATGGAATCTTTTCACCGCTTGTCAGCGTTTCTGTTCCTGCGGCTTTTTTGAGCGGATTCATCCGGATTCCCCTGACCGGCGGCTGTTCAAGTGCATACAAAAATGCGTTCAGCTCGCTGCCGAGCTGATTACGCATTCTGTTGATGAATTCTTCCGGAAGCTGAATACTGTTCATGATTCCATCCATTCCGGCGCCATATAGCGTTGTACTGTCATTGTCGGGGTAATCAGCCTGCAACGTTCCAGTATTTCTTTTTTCCCGGCGGTGACAACATGTCCGATTCCCATTTTTTCAGCGCACTCCAGCACTGTCTTTTCACCGGCTTCAACCATATCGGGCTCGGTCTGATCCGCCAGGTTTGTATTGTTGATCATGATGTCAATTTTCAGGCGTCCGCGGTTTTCTATCCGCTTCGCCAGATCAATTATATCCTCCGGATCCTGAGTCAGCGGTCTCATGCAGTTCACAACGAGCATAACTGCGGTTCTGTCTCTTCTGGCGATGAAAGAAGGATAATAGCGTCCAAGAGCCGCTGCGCCTGTATCGTCTCCGCCCACGTCAAAAATGACGCGGTCTGAAGGGACTTCAAATACGCTTTGTATTTCTGCAGGCAGTGCAGGAATATCCACTGTGGTCATGGCAAAAGTGGGCATCAGCATACGTATGCCTGCTTTTGTCATCTCTTCGGCTTTTTCTCCGCTTCTGAAATACGGATTCACAATATCCAGATCAACCAGCGTAGTCTGATATTTTCCGGCAAACTGCAGAGCCAGGTTCAGCGCCAGCTCCGTTTTGCCGCTGCCGTAATTTCCGGTCAGTACAAGGTACTGTTTCTCCGTGAGGATCTTATTCATTCCTGTTTGCCTTCCTCATTTCTTTTCCATCCTCTCGGATAGACCGGGTTGTGATATGCTTCCTGGCTGTTGATTACATTCTGGGGTGCGTCAAAGGATCGTATTTCTTCTTCCGGGTCGCCAAACAGTTCACTGACATTCAGCCTTCTGCGCCTTCTGTACAGTACCGGCTGTGTTTTGCCTGTTTCCTGACGTACACCAGGAGTATCCTCTGCCTGTTCCTGCACAGAAGCAGGAACAGACTGCGGCCTGCGATAAGGACTGTCTGCTGGCACACGGTACCCGGCGGGAGTAACGGTTACAGGAATGGCTTCATCCGTCTTCGTCGGCTCAGAATAAACTGTCTCTGCTTTTGTTTCCGGCTCCCATCGGGTAAAGTCGGATTCTTTGTACTCCTCTGCGGGTTCCGGCTCCGAAGCCTTCACTTCCGGTTCATGCGCAGGCGCTGTCGGCCTGTGTTCAGGAAAAACAGGCTTCCGTTCGGCAGGTGCATGATCATACCGGAGGGGACGCCTTTCAGGAATATCGTCTTCCTGTTTTTTTCGTGAAAAAAAGCTTTTCCATACTTTATAGGGTTTCCATCTTACAATGTAAACACCCAGGTCAGAAACCAGTCCGATGATGCAAAGCAGGGCTGCTATGGGAATCCAGTATTTTCCGATCCATGTGAAAAAGGAGCCGCCTTTATCACTGGTAAATGCCGACCATACAGCGGATACAATTCCCTGCAGCCATCCAAGCATTCCCCGGAACAGCGCGTTAGCAAAACTGCCCATCTTATGCTCCTTACGGCTCTTCTGTCTCAGCGACTTCTACTGTGACAGTGATTGTATCATTTGAAAGTTGTGAATCTTCAGAAGGTTTGATCACCTTCAGGGGGAAACTCTTGGTAGCCTTCAGTCCGTTGATCTTGATCTCCGTATCCTCTACAGCCAGGCTTTCCAGATTATCCAGCACCTCGCTGCTGTCAAGGACCGTAATGAATTCCGGACTGTATTTGACTCCGGTAATTTCATATCCCTTGGCTGCTTTTCCGGTCAGATTGGCACAGTCTGTCATGGAGAAAGTCTTTTTGGCAAGAACACTGTAGGTAACCAGGATTGTGTCAATCGGAACATTGGAGCTGGTGATATCCAGGAATTGAGTATCTATGATAGCCCCTTCCTTGTTGTAGAACTGGAAGGAAACCGGAATACCGTTGCTGGGTCCGGATACCCATTCAACGTCTTCTGCCGTTACGAAACACTTGGCTTTGAATATTTCATCAACAATCCTGGTCGGACCTATGACGTGAACCGAATGCGGATCGCAATCGGCGGGTATATATTTCCATCCTTCCGGTTCAGTATCTATAAATTCCACGTAAACCGGAATATCTCTCGGTTTGAGTTTTTCAACCTGGACTGAAACAGACTCCGGTTTGATTGATGTTACGCTGCCGAACTGAAGGCTGCTGTTTTTATCGATAAAGACATCACGGATTCCGGTTTCGTGGAGCCGCGCAAGGTCAAGTCGGATATTGTATTTGCTGGAATCAGCTTTTTCGAACTGTTTCTGAGGAACAGCAGCGGTAAAATCTACGTATATATTGTCAAGATCAGAGGTGACAATATAACCGTTTCCTTTCAGAGCTTCCTGTCCGGTAACGGAAACTTTCACATTCTGGAAAACTTTATCCCGTGTAAGACTGTCGTCCTGGGAAATCAGGCCGGCCCAGAGTAAAACTGAAATAACAATCGCGATCAGCTTCAGCCAGCCGTTATGAAGCAGCAGATGCCTGATACCCCGTCCGATTAGTGAAAGGGTTTGTTTGAAATCCCGTTTGTTTGTCTTTTCGCTCATGCTTCATGATCCTCCGTATGCTTTCTGAATACTCCCCGGAGGAAGGAGAAAAGTCCGGATTCTTTGGAACTGTAGAATCCGCGCAGGAAGGACCTCATGGCGTCAATGGAATAAGGTCTCTGCAGTGTTCCGTCCATGGCCAGGCTGATAATACCGGTCTGTTCAGATACAACGATAACAGCCGCGTCGGTGTTTTCACTGATGCCGACTGCTGCGCGGTGCCTGGTTCCCAGTCCGCGGATAACACCGCTGGCTTCTGCCAGCGGAAGAATACATGCTGCGGCCATAATCCTGTCTTCCCGGATGACCACGGCGCCGTCATGCAGGGGCGTATTCGGCTCAAAAATGTTTTCCAGCAAGGGCGCGGATATTTCCGCATTCAGAGTCGTTCCGGTTTCCATAACATCCTGGAGACCGGTTTTTCTCTCAAACACAATCAGGGCGCCCACGCGGCGCCGGCTCAGGTCCACAACCGTCTGGATGATCTCATCAATAATAACGTCTGTATCTTCCTCGTCGTTCCGATGATTTCCCTTGGTGATGAATCTGCTTCGGCCCATCCGTTCCAGAGCTTTGCGAAGTTCGGGCTGGAAAAGAATGACAAGTACAAGTGCGCCGTTTTGAAGCACGGCCAGCAGTAGCCAGTTCAGGCTTGTCAGTCCGAGGATATTGCTGAGGATCACAATGACAAACAGCAGGAACAGTCCCTTCAGCAGGGCGCTTCCTCTTGTGTGCCGGGTAAGCAGGAGCAGTTCATAAATGATCACTGCAACAATCAGCACGTCAATCACGTCGATGATTCCCAGACGATGGGTCAGGTTCCACCACATACTACGGACCATAGACCATATATCGTTCATAGGATCACCTCCGTTCAGTTTATCAATTTATTATACACGACATTCAGGAGATTGAAAAGGGAAACAGCCGGATAAGTTGGGAAAAAGCCGCCCGTTAAGGCGGCTTTTGTTTTGGTATGGTTTTATTTTATCTGGATCCCTTATCGTATGGAATTCCTTCGGCCTTTGGTGCATGAGAAGCTTTGGAGGTGAAAGCCAGTACAATCAGGCACACAATATATGGCATCATATTGTATACGTTACCGGGAAGATTCAGTGAGACCAGGAACGGGAATCCGGTATAGGTATTGGACAGTGCGCGGAAAAGCCCGAAGATGAGGGCTGCCATTGCAATGCGTGCAGGCTTCCATTGCCCGAAAATCATAACGGCCAGGGCAAGGAATCCGAATCCTGCCACACCGTTTTCAAATTTCCATATGGAAACTCCTGCCAGGATATAGCACAGGCCGCCGAGTCCGCCTAAAGCGCCGGACGTCAGAACGCCTGTCCACCTCATTTTATATACACTGATACCGACGGAGGCTGCGGCCTGAGGATGCTCGCCGCAGGCCTGGAGCCGCAGGCCGATACGGTTTTTGTACAGGAGGAAATAAACCACTAAGACGGCTATAATAGCAACAAGCATGAACCAGTTGAATTCAAATCCGTTAATATTCACAATGAACATTTTCCGTGCGGAAATATATTCAATTTCAGAGGAATGGTTATCGGGATTTGCTGCAGTATTCATTGCCTTTACCAGCACGGTAGCTCCTGCTGTGGCCAGCAGGTTCATGGCTGTACCGACCAGTGTCTGGTCCGCTTTGAAATGAATGGCTGCCACACCGAGCAGGCAGGAATACAGCATGCCTGCCAGTGCCGCAACAAGCATTGCTGTAACCACCATCACAAACGTGGATGTGGTGCCGAGGGATTTCATAACAAGCGCGCCTCCGAGCGCGCCGACAACCATGATGCCTTCAAGGCCCAGATTGATCACACCGGAATGTTCTGATATACATCCTCCCAATGCCACAAGCAGAAGTACGGAGGCGAAGATCAGGGTATATTGGATCAGAAGCAGCATATTTATTTCACCCCTTTCTTTTCTTCTCTGCGTGCAAGCATTCTTTTCATCGTCAGTTTGATAAACAGAACAAATCCGCACAGATAAATGATCACAGAAGAGATCACATCAGAAATCTGAGGAGAATACAGGTTTGTATTTACATACTGTCCGCCGTCTGTAACATGCTGAATGAAGAAAGAAGAGAAGATAGCTCCGATAGGATGAAGACCGCCCAGGAATGCTGCTGCAATTCCGTTGAAGCCCATGGACGGTACAGAAGACTGCGTGCATTCCCAGCGCATGTATCCTGACTGGTAAAGCAGTGATGCGCCCAATCCAGCCAGTGCGCCGGAAATAGCAAGGGTCAGGATAATGTTGCGGTTCTGGGCCATGCCCGCGTATTTGGCGGCATTTTTATTATTGCCCGTAGCTTTCAGCTCATAGCCGATTTTTGTTTTGCTGAGTATAATCCATACGATAACAGCCACAATGATCGTAAGCGGCAGAGCCAGCGTCACGTTCTCATTGTTGCCGAAGAATTTGTTCAGTCCAAGCGTCGGGAGCATGGAAGATTTATTGATCTTATCCAGGTACATCGTATAGGGACTGGTAGTCTCTTTAACGCCGGTCAGGATAGTATTTGTGGTGTATAAAGCAATCCAGTTCAGCATAATGCCTGAAATGACTTCATTCACGTTGCAGTAAGACTTCAGCAGTCCGGTAATCACTCCCAGCAGCGCGCCGGCGGCTACAGCAAAGATCATGCAGGGCAGCCATCCCCACCCCCATGCAAGCGCCGCGTACAGGCTGGCACATGCGCCTGCGACGTATTGTCCGGCAGTCCCGATATTGAACAGGCCAACCTTATAGGAAAACAGGATACTCAGGGAGCAAAGGATCAGCGGCATTGTTTTAGCCAGCGTATTTCCCAGTTCCTTCATCTGCCGCGCGGGCTTTTTATAGAAAAAGTTTTTGATCACATTCAGGATGGACTCTCCCGCACCTTCAGGGTTGATGAACAGAAGAACGATATAGCCGATCAGGATGCCGAGCAAAATACAGAAAATGGAAGCAATGAATGCCTGCGCGCCTTCATTCTTCAATAGTTTTCTCATGCTTCCTTCACCTCATTTCTCTTCGCTCCGGCCATATAAAGTCCGAGTTCTTCCTGTGTGGTCTTCTTCGGATCAAGTTCGCCAACAATTTCACCTTCGTACATCACCAGGATCCGGTCCGGAACATCCATCACCTCATCCAGCTCCAGGGAAATCAGCAATACGGCTTTACCGGCGTCCCTTTGTGCCACAAGCTGTTTATGGATGTATTCGATAGCGCCGACATCGAGGCCGCGCGTAGGCTGCACGGCTACCAGCAGTTCGGGCTGTTTGTCGATTTCCCGGGCAATGATAGCCTTCTGCTGGTTTCCGCCGGACATGGAGCGTACCGGTGTGACGGAGCCCTGGCCGGAGCGGACATCATACTGTTCAATCAGTTTGTCTGAATAATTCCGGATATTCTTTCTCCTCAGGAATCCGATTCTGTCCGTAAATCTGGACTCAAAATAGGTCTGGAGAATCATGTTGTATTCCAGGGAATAGTCCAGAACAAGTCCATGCTTGTGCCGGTCCTCCGGAATATGGCTCATGCCGGATGTGGAACGCTTGCGGATGGATGATTTGGTGATGTCCTTTCCGTCCATGATGATCTTGCCGTTCACCAGCGGCTCAAGCCCGGTCAGTCCGTACACAAGTTCTGTCTGTCCGTTTCCGTCGATACCGGCAATACAGACAATTTCGCCTCTCCGGACCTGGAACGAAACATCTTTGACAGCATTGTTGTTATGTACCTTGGAAGCAACCGTCATATGCTGCACGTCCAGCACAACATCTCCCGGATGGGCAGGTTGTTTATCAACATGAAAATTGACGTTCCGGCCCACCATCATGGCGGAGAGTTCTTCCATCGTGGTATTTTTGGTTTCCACCGTACCGATGTATTTGCCCTTTCTCAGCACGGTACAACGGTCGGCAACTGCCATAATTTCAGCAAGCTTATGGCTGATAAAGAGAATGGACTTCCCTTCCGCAGCAAGATTGCGCATGATCTGCATCAGCTCTTCAATTTCCTGAGGAGTTAACACGGCGGTAGGCTCGTCAAAAATCAGAATTTCATTGTCCCTGTAGAGCATTTTCAGAATTTCAGTACGCTGTTGCATACCGACTGTGATATCCTCAATCTTTGCGTCCGGATTAACCTGCAGACCATATTTCTCAGACAGGGCAATGATTTTTTTGCGTGCTTCACTTTTTTTCAGGAATCCTGCAGCGCCTGTCGGCTCGTCACCAAGAATGATATTATCAAGAACAGTAAAGCATTCCACCAGTTTAAAATGCTGGTGCACCATACCGATTCCCAGCGCGTTTGCATCATTGGGATCGTTGATTTGAACCTCTTTGCCGTCTTTTTTGATGGTTCCCTCTTCCGCCTTGTAAAGGCCAAACAGCACGCTCATCAGGGTGGATTTTCCTGCGCCGTTTTCACCAAGCAGCGCGTGAATTTCGCCGTGCCGTAACTGCAGGGTTATATCGTCATTTGCGATAATCCCAGGGAATTTCTTAGTGATATGAAGCATCTCAATGGCGTACTCTGATTGCCGTTCCTTTTCCAATGCGTACCCCTCCATCTGTTTTTGTAACATGAAAGCTGCTGTCATGATTTTCTGACATAAACCCCTGTCCGATACGCATATGAACAGGGGTTTATGTCAAAAACCGGGGATGCGGTGCATCCCCGGCAATCATAAACTGATTACTTGATGTTGCCCAGGTATTCAACCTTGATCGCATTGACAGCGGGTTCAGCGTCAATCGCATTGGAGACAGTGATTTCTCCTGCGAACATTTTGCTTACCAGCGCCTTGTAATCATCGGCGGTAAATCCGTCTGCAAACTGGGTGGAAGGCGCAATCTGCACAAAGTTGGCGTCGGGATCTTCGCCGACGAGGCCCAGATTCTCAACCTTGCCGCCTTCAAACTTGCCTTCCATGACAGCAGTCAGTTCAGCGTTAACGGTAGCCGCAAGGCCCTTCATAGCAGAAGTAACGGTAATGCCTTCACCGTATTTATTGTTGATGGTAGCAGCCTGGTCAACGTCAACGCCGATCACCTTTGCGCCGACCTTGGCAGCAGCTTCACCGGCGGAGTCATAGATACCGCCGCCGCAGGCAAACACAACTTCAGTGCCGTCAGCATACCATGTATCCATGTAGGCAGTAATATCGGCGTCACCGTAGAACTGGTTGCCGTACACATACTTCATGGTCACATCGCTCAGGCCGAGTTCGGCAGCGGCAGCGTCTGCACCCTGAACATAGCCGTATCCGTAACGTACAACAGCGGGAACAGCCATGCCGCCCAGGAAGCCCAGCTTCTTGTAGCCCAGCTTCACGGCTGCATAACCGGCCATGTAGCCGCACAGTTCTTCCTGGTACACAGCGCTGTACAGGTTGGCCGGATAGACCCAGCTGAAGTCTTCAGCGGTGCCATTGGCGTCCTGCAGGTCATATTCAGAAACATCCAGGGCAATGAAAGTGGCTTCGGGATTTTCTTCTACCGTGCCTACGATAGCCTTGGCGAAAGCATAGCCAGGCATGATGATAACGGTGTAGCCGTCATCGATCGCGTTTTCGATGGAAGAAATTCTGTCGGTGTCAGAGTCGGAAGCGGGTTTGTAATACTGGAAATCAAATCCGTTGGCGTCGCAGAAAGCTTTGGCAGCTTCATAGGTGGTCTGGTTGAAGGACTGGTCGGTAATATCACCGTAGTCGGTAATCATGGCAACCCGCATGCTGCTTCCTTCTTCAGCGGAAGCGAAGGACATAACGCCCATCAGCATCACTGCAGCAAGCAGCAGAGCAAAAAGCTTTTTCATAGGATATATCCCCTTTCTGATTGTCGGCATATGCCGTTTGTTTATACCAATTATAACAAAAACCGGTACACTTGGAAAGAGTGTACCGGTAATTTTTGTCATCTTTTATTTCCGTAAAATCTGCGAAAAGGATTCGTAATATGTCACAGAATCCCTGCGTAGGGATACAGGTCGCTGACAGTCGCAGGTGCGGCTCCGTCATAAATAAACTGTCTCATCATGTATCCGTATGCTCCGTCAATCAGGACGAAATACCAGTCAACACCGCGTGTAATCACGGTCAGCCTGGTACCCACCTTGCAGGAGCGGACAATAGCGCTCTGTGTGGTCGGGGCAGCTCTCAGGTTGACGTTCCGGCCGTTTGCGCTCACAACATACGCGCCGGAAACATAAGGTGCGGGTGTAACAGGCTGGCTTTCGGTCAGGAATTCGGTCATCATATAGCCGTACCGGTTGCCCACCCGGATATAGCTCCACGTGGTTCCCTTCGTAATCATAGCTGCTTGGGTACCGACGCTGTAGAAGCCGATGCTGGTATAGGACTTCGAAGGTCCGGAGCGCAGGTTGACGCCGTTTCCGTTTCGGCTGGTCACATAGACGGTATATTCACTGCCGGAGGGACCGGGCATCGGCGCAGGAGCGGGCGTGACGGGTACTGGAACCGCGTTCCCTGACAGGAACTGGGTCATCATATACCCGGTGTAGCTGCCGACCTGAATCCTGCACCAGTTGTTGCCGGGGGAAATAATAGTGCACTGTGTTCCCGGGGCGTAGGAGGCCACAACGGAATATCCTTTGCCGGGACCGCTCCTCATTCTGACGTTCAGTCCGTTGGCACTGGTAATATAGGCTGTGGAATCAATAAATGTTCCGGTTCCGGTGTTTCCTCCGCTGCTGCCGCCGACCTGCAGATATTCTCCGAGCATATAGCCTGTCAGGCCGTCCTGTGTTGTAACCGCGTACCATGAGCCAATCTGCCCGGTAATGGTTACTGTTGTGCCGCTGGGATAACTGGCTTTGATTGCCCCGGTAAATGAAGGATCCGCCCTCAGGATCAGCCAGCCGCCCTTGACTACACCGGTCCTGTTTTCCGCCAGTGCGCCGCCGGCGGGCAGCACACAAACTGCCGTCAGGACCAGGATCATCAGGAATATAGCGCAATTTTTGCGTTTCATCATATCTTTCTTCCTTCCGTATTGAAAATGGCTTTACCCAAGCTCCGAATCATTCGTTTCCATCGTATTGATCATATAATCAATATAGGAGGAATAGGTTTCTTCCTCTTCTGACGGATAACGGAGGATGATATGGTGGAAACTTTTTTCGGTCAGGTAATACAGGTCTGTCTGTATCATTTTATCCTGATCTTCGTTTCTTGTCACGCGCAGACAGTTGTTCTTTTCAGCTCCTTTTGCGTCAAAACCGGGAACCTCAAGCTTGATCGCTTCTTTCAGCATTTCAGGGGTCAGGCTTCCGTCCTGTTCCATGTTTTCAATGGACATTGTTGCCTTTCCGTCAGCCGTGGCAGCCATCAGGCTGCCGTTTCCTTCGCCGAACTGGAACACAGCCGGATACTGCATGCTGAATCCTGTCACGCTGTCCAGGTATTCGCACATCGCGGCGTCCGCAAAAGCGTCTGTCATTTCTTCAAGGCTCATGCCTTCTGTTTCCTTCACGTCAGTCATCTCAATCAGGGGCTGGATCTCTTCAAGTCCCTGCTCGGTTTCCTCTGCGGAGGTTTCTTCTGCGTTCACACATAAAGGGCAGACAGCCAGTATAGCGATCATGGTAAAAAGGAATAATAATCTGAATCTGCTCATGTCCTCACACTTCCTCTCTCATAAGGGATTCAACTATAAAGACGAAACACATTTGGATTTTCTTCCCGAATACGGAAAAACCCCTTCCTGAAATTGGAAGGGAGTTTATCACACGCGATTCTTCTTAGTTAGCGGCCTTGGTCAACTGCTTGGCCAGACGGGCCTTTTTCCGGTTGGCGGCATTCTTATGAATAACGCCCTTGGACGCGGCCTTATCGATCACTGCGGAAGTCGCGGAC
>JAEEGL014361481.1_pt1 | contig 11307 bp, 7 predicted proteins | sample 9134231 | NCBI WGS metagenome assembly JAEEGL01 (sample SAMN16246548, study PRJNA631951) | gut metagenome | biome: gut microbiome; feature: rumen; material: fiber-attached | host: Bos | place: Iran: Karaj | collected 2018-10
CAGTCTTATACGTAGGTAGTAAAAAGCAGGCTGTTGAAGCTTGAGTTGAAGAAGCTACAAGAAGTGATTCATTCTAGGTAACTGAAAGATGGTTAGGTGGGACTTTAACTAACTTCAGAACTATTAGAAAGAGAATTAAAAGATTAGATGAAATCGAAGAAATGGAAAAGAATGGATTATTTGAAGTTCTTCCAAAGAAAGAAGTAATCGGTCTAAAGAAAGAATATGATAAATTAAATAAAGTATTATGTGGTATTAGACAAATGGATAAATTACCAAATGCTTTAATTATCGTAGATCCAAAGAAAGAAATTAATGCTATTAGAGAAGCTAGAAAGTTAAATATACCTGTATTTGGTATCGTTGACACTAACTGTGATCCAGATGATGTAGATTTCGTTATTCCAGGTAATGATGATGCTGTAAGAAGTGTTAAAGTTATCTTAGGAGTATTAAATAACGCTATCTGCGAAGCAAAAGGATTAGAAATAGTTGATTATATTACTGAAGATGAAAAACCTAAAAAAGGCTTCAAAGGCGCTATGGAAGAAGAAGCTAAAAAAGAAGAAGCTGCTAAAAAAGTAGAGAAAAAAGAAGAAGCAGTTGAAGAGGTTGAAGAAACTGAAGTAGAAGAAGCTAATGATTTATCAAGTAAGACAGTTACTGAATTAAGAAATATGGCTAAAGCTCAAGGGGTTAAAGGTTATTCTACAATGAAAAAAGATGAATTAATTTCAGCTTTAAGTTAATTAGAAAAAGGAGAATAATTAAAATGATTAGTGCTAAAGATGTAAACGAATTAAGAACTAAAACTGGCGCAGGTATGATGGACTGCAAAAAAGCTTTAACTGAATGCAATGGCGATATGGAAAAAGCTGTTGATTGGTTAAGAGAAAAAGGTATTGCAAAAGCTGCTAAAAAAGCTAGTCGTATTGCTGCTGAAGGTTTAGCTAATATTTTTACAGATGGTAATAAGGCAGTTATCTTAGAAGTAAACTGTGAAACTGACTTCGTTACTAAGAATACTGAATTTACTGATATGATTAACACTATTGGTAATGCAGTATTAAATAGTGATGCTAAAACATTAGAAGATGTATTAGCATTAACTGTTGATGGTGGTACTGTTGAAGAATTAATCGTAGCTAAAACTTCTAAAATTGGAGAAAAATTATCTCTAAGAAGAGTAGAAGTAGTAGAAAAAACTGATTCTCAAAATTTTGGTGCTTACTTACATATGGGTGGTAAGATTGCTACATTAGTAGTAGTTGAAGGTGCTAATACTGAAGTTGCTAAAGATGTTGCAATGCAAGCTGCTGCTATGAAGCCATCATATTTAAATAAAGAAAGCGTTCCTGAAGATGTTCTTGAAAGAGAAAAAGAAGTATTAAAGGAACAAGCTATTAATGAAGGAAAACCTGCTGATATCGCTGAAAAGATGGTTAACGGTAGAATTCAAAAATACTACAAAGAAAATTGTCTTATTCATCAAGCATTTGTTAAAGATGGAGATATCGATGTAGAAACTTATGTAAAGAAAAACGGAGGTTCTGTATTATCAATGATTCGTTATGAAGTTGGTGAAGGTATGGAACACAGAAGTGATAACTTTGCAGAAGAAGTTGCTAAACAAGTAGCTGGTAACTAATTAATAAAATAAACCTATATTATATATATAGGTTTTTTTAATGCATAAATAAAAGAGAGTAGTTATTACTCTCTTTATTATTATATATTAACTGCAGGACCGTCTTCTTCTTCAGCTTTATCTTTTTTATTACTTCTTGGTTTATCTTTTTTCTTTTTATCGAAATCATCTGCTGCTTTCATAACATCTTTATAATTTAATGTAATAGTTTTATCATCGAAAGCAGGTTCATCACCAATAGAATCTAAAGAATTCATATCAACGGCAGGTCCATCTTCGCCAGAATATTCTTTTAATATAGAATCAAATAGTTCAGCATCAGTTTTAGCTGTATTAATTTCTATATCATCAAATGAACCAATTTCATCTTCTTTAATATCTAATTTAGGTTCATTAATAGTTGCTTGAACTTCTTTATCTTCCTCAACAGCTACTTTTTCTGCAGCCATTCTTTTAGGAGCATGATCATTAAATGTAGGTTCAACTTCTACTGTTTGCATTTCAATAGGAGCAGGTTCTGGTTCTTTATTCTTTTCCATTTCTTCTTGAACCTTTAATAATTCATTTATTTTATCTTGTGTTAATCCAGGAGCTTCTTCTTTAGGAGGTTCTGGTTTTTCCTCAGGTACAGGTTCAGGAGTAGGAGCAGGAGTATTTTCTACTTTTTCTTCCTTCTTAGGCTCTTCTTTCTTTTCTTCTACCTTTGGTTCTTCTTTCTTAGTTTCTTCTTTAGCTTCTTTTTTATCTTCATCTTTTTCATTATTTAATGAAGCAGCATCTAATTGATCTTCTAAACCTAATTGAGAACCATTTCCTAAATCGTCTTCAAGATCGATTAATTTTAATATTTCTTCAATAGTAGTATAACCATCAACAACTTTTTGAAGACCATCTTCAAGCATTGTAATAGTTTTTAATTTACCATATACTGTTTTTCTTAATTCTGATTTTTCTACACCTTTAATAATAGCATCTCTTAATTGTTGAGTTACTAATAATACTTCATGGATAGCAATACGTCCACGATATCCTTTTTGACATTCGTCACAACCAACTGGTTCATATAACTCATCTATATCAATATTTAATGCTCTCTTAATAACACTCTTTTCATAATCTGAAGCTTTCTTCTTTTGTTTACATTTAGGACAAAGTCTTCTAGATAATTTTTGTGATACGATTCCTTCTAGGGCAGTACCTAATAAGTATCTTTCAACTGACATATCTGTTAAACGTTCAATTGTACTTAAAGAGTTATTTGTATGGATTGTAGATAATACTAAGTGACCTGTGATAGATGCTCTAACGGCAATTCTTGCTGTTTCATCATCACGAATTTCTCCGATCATTATAACATCAGGGTCTTGACGTAAGATAGAACGAAGAACTGTTGCGAAGTCTAAACCGATTTCTGAGTTAGCTTGTACTTGGTTAACTCCACCAATATTCATTTCTATTGGGTCCTCAACAGTAATTAAGTTTTTACCTTCAACATTTAATACTTGAAGCATAGAGTATACTGTTGTAGATTTACCAGTACCAGTAGCACCTGTTACAAGGATAATACCATTTGGAGCTGCTAACATCTTTTTAACCTTTTCTAGGTTAGGTTCACTAAAGTCTAATGCATCAATACCTGCAGCCGTCATTGAGTAGTCCATGATACGGATAACTATTTTTTCACCTAAGTTGGTTGGTAAACAAGATACACGTAGGTCTACAGTTTTATCAGCAAGTTCTGTTCTAATTGCACCATCTTGTGGAATACGAGACTCTGTAATATTCATTCCAGAAATAATCTTAATACGAGTAATCATATTTTTCTTAACATATAATGGAACGATAGAGTAGTCGTTTAATAATCCATCTATTCTAATACGTATTTTTATACCTTCATCAAATGGGTCGAAGTGAATATCTGATGCACCTTTATTAATAGCATCCAAAATAATAGAGTTAACTATATCAGTAATAGGGACATTGTTATAATCGAATGTTACCATTCCTGTAAATAAAGATTTTTCAGCCATTTGATTAGCACCAGCAGATATAGTAGTAACTTCATCAGTTTCTTCACCTTCAGTTGCAACATCTTCTACAGCGCCTATATAATTACCATTTTCATCAATTAAAGAAGGGTCAATTGGGTTACCGTTTTCATCTACATATTGCGTAGTTGTTCCAATATAGTTTCCATTTTCGTCAATTAATGATGGGTCAATGGGATTTCCGTTTTCGTCTACATATTGAGTTTCAACGATTTCTTCAGTTTGCATATTTTCTTGTAAATTTTCTTCGTTTGTCATCACAAAATCAACCCTATCTATTTTATCCTATTCTCATTATACAAAATAGGAATTATTAAGTCAATAAATTATTCTTTTTTTATCTCTTATAAAAGCAATTTTTACAATATAAAAAGACTAGATTAACTAGTCCTTTTAGCACGATGGTTTAATATCTATTGTAATAGCAACATTTTGCTTATTATATGATGCATTAAACATGACTTTATATTCGCCATCATCAGTCATTTTAGAACAACTATCTAAGTCTTCACCATCACTAGTATAACATGTATAACTAATATTAGCTGAGTTAGTTACATCCTTACCATCAGCAAGTACTTGTACTTTTTCAGCAGCTGTACCACCTAACATATTGAAGGCACTCAATGATGAGCAACCACCATCTATACGATATGACATAGTTAAGTTCTTAGTAACTTCTTTAGTAGTCTTATTAGTTGTATTTGTTGGATCTTCTGGATTTGGTTGGTTAGTTGAATTTGGTTCAACATTCAAATAGTATCCGTCAGAAGCATTTGCTGTGAATTTACTATAAGTTGTCTTAATAATAAATTGTGTCTTTTCAGTAAATTGTACGTTAGCTACAAATGAAGTATTTTTAGTAAATCCAAGGTCTTTAGTACCACCTTCAGGTGTCTTCATATAAATACGATATCCAAATTCACCTAAATTTTCATTATTATATTTAACACGATTATTGTAATATTTTTGTGCCCAATGTTTATATAAATTAGACTTATTGAAATAATCTAATAAGTAATCTGTCTTAATAGCATCAGGTACTGGAGCAGGTTGCCATGAAAGAGTAACTGATGTTTCAGTACTTGTATATGTAACACTAGGTACATTAGTTAATTTTTCGAATCTATTAGATACATCTGATGGAGCTGCAGTTTTCTTGAATATTTCTTTGCTTCTTAAGTTAGATGGAGTATATTCACTAGCTAACTGTACTGGATCAGTTTCCAATTCAATATCTACAGTAACAACACCACTAGGTCTTCTAAATGTAGAATTTTGTTTCATAATACCAGCAACTAATTTTTGTGATATAGAACGTCTATTAGTTGTACTTTCTTTTTGAATTAAGTGATGTTCTTTAGTATTTGTTTCATAACCATACCATAAAGCAATAGCATAATCAGGTGAATATGTAACTTGCCATGAGTCACCAATAGCTGTTTTACTTAATTGTGCTTTACGTTTAGCATCAATAGTTGTAGTACCTGTTTTAGCAGCTAAATCAGTACCTTTAACTTTACCTGGATTAATAGTTCCAGATGTAACAGCATATTTTAAAATCATATTGATAATATAAGCTGTTTCTTCTGACATAGCTTGTACTTTTTTAGGTTTAACTTCTAATACTTCTTCAGTATCTTGCATAACTACCTTAGTAACTGAATATGGTTCAATATAAGTACCACCACGGGCAAATGAAGCATATGTAGCAGCTGCCTCTAATGGTGTAATACCTTCGAAACCACCGATCGCTGAAGATTCTAGATAGTTACCGTTACCATCATCTGGAACATGATACCATCCTAGGCTTTCAGCAAATGAACGTTTTTCTTGATTAGTAGTTTGTTGGAAAGCATATAGGGCAGGAATATTTCTTGATCCGGCTAATGCTTTCTTAGCCGTTAAAATACCTTTAAATTTATTATCGTAATTCTTAATATTTCCACCAACAGTATATCCATATACATCATCGATAACTGTTGTTCCAGTTCCCCAACCATGGTATTCAATAGCTGGTCCATAGTCTAATACTGGTTTAGCAACTGATCCTGGTTGACGTCTTGCACTTGTAGCTAAGTTAAAGCTTCGTTCAGTAGTCTTATTACGTCCAGCACCAACAGCTAAAATAGAACCATCAGCAACTGATACAACAGCTATACCAGCTTGAGTATATTCTGGATTTTTCCATTTATAAGTATCATATAAATTATTAATAACATCTTGTTTCTTTGTATCTAGAGTAGAGTAGATTAACATAGATACATTATATGGATTGTATCCAAATCTTTCTTCTACTTCAGCAGTAACTGTATCTATAAATCCTTGGTAAATAGATATACCATAACTCTTAGTAGATAACATTGATTTAATTGGAATTGATTTAGCATCTTCAGCTTCTTGTTCAGTAATATAACCATGTCTTACCATTAGATTTAATACTGTATTACGTCTCTTTTCCGCATTTTCTGGATAAGAATATGGATTATAATTTGACGGAGCTTGGAATAAACCAGCTATCATAGCTGCTTCTGGTAAAGTAATTTCTGTAACACTCTTACCAAAGTATGTTTGACATGCTTGTTCAACACCATATGAGTTAGAACCTAAGAATGGATTATTTACATAGAATTCCATAATTTGTTCTTTAGTATAACGTTTCTCTAATACAAATACTGATAAATATACGTCAGTAAATTTTCTTATAATACCACCAATACCGTGGGCTTCTTTACTTGTTGCGAAGTTTTTAGATAATTGCATTGTTAATGTAGATCCACCACCGGCATCATCATGACCTAATAATTGGCCAATAGCAGCTTTAGTAAAACGAGCTAAGTCAACACCATTATGTTGGAAGAATCTTGCATCTTCTGTTGCAACAATAGCATCTATTAATACTTCAGGTAAATCATCATATGTAACTTTTTCACGTGCTTCAGCACCTATACGAACTAATTCATTACCATTTCCATCATAAATAATAGTAGAGTTAGAACTATAGAAATTACTTTCAGTAACTTCTGGTGCCGTTTTAACTATATATACACAGAAGGCTACAACACCTGTAAATCCAACTATTAAGCATATCATTATGAATACTAATAATTTATCAAAAATAGTTCCATATTTTAATCTTTTTCTAAATCGTTTCATATCGAATTTAACCACCTTTATTCTATTTCTAAAGAAAGCTAATATTTTTCTAAATATTCCTTTTTGATCTCTATATCGTAAAAGAATTAAATCATCATCAGGTACTCTACGAATAACACCTGTATCATAATTAACTAAAGGACGAGCAGCATAAACAATTTTACCCTTAATTTCTTCTTCTTTTTTCTTTTTATTAAGTTTAATATCTTTTTTAGATATTTTTTCTTTTTTAGGAGGTAATTGTTTTTCTTTCTTTTTCTCTTCTTTTAGTATTTGAGCTTCTATTTTTTCATCTTTCTTTAAGATACGTTTTTCTCTACGTAATTCTTTATTAATACGATGTTTATCTCTTAATTTAATAAAAGTCTCTTTAATCCATTTACAAGCACTAAGCGCACCTTTATGTATTCCTTTTACACATGCACCTAGTATAAGTATTATACCATTAAATATCCATTTAATAAATAACCAAATATGACTAAATAAATAAATTACAACTTTTTTAATAAAAGGGTATACTTTATTCTTTATTGTAAGTACTAACCATCTAAAGAATTTATATATGTAGATAGCTACTAACTTAAGGAATTCATATAAGCCAAGACAATACCACATATATAATTTAAATATAGTAATACTTAACCATTTAAATCCTTTATAAGCGTAAATACATAAATATTTAATAACTTTATATAGATTTATTCCAATAAATTTAAGAGCTTTGTAAATACCTATACCAGCATATTTACTACCTGGAATAATAATTATAACGAATAGTTTCTTTATAGATCTACCTAATAATTTAATAAAAGACCAAATACCAATAAAAATAATGGCTAATATATGTAAGATACTTTTAAAGATATTCTTTTTAGGTTCTTTTGTTTCTGCTAATGGAGTAGGAGTTGAGATAACTTCTTCTTCAATAGTTGTTACATTTTCAGTAGTCTTTTTTGTTTCAACTTTAGTATTTTTACTCTTTTTAGTAGTTTTTTTCGTTTCAACAGTTTTACGAGGTCTACCTCTTTTTTTAGTTTCTCTAGAAGATCTATTAGTTTCTTCCTGTATTTTACGAGGTCTTCCACGTTTTTTCTTTTCTTCTAATACTACTTCGTTAGTTGTAGTATTTTTTTTAGTTGTTTTATTAACAGTATTTTCTTCAACTACTTTTTTAGGTCTACCACGTTTTTTTGGAGCTATAACTGGAGTCTCCTCAATTACCTTACGAGGTCTTCCTCTTTTTTTAGTAGTATCTTTAATTTCTTCACTTTTTTCCTTTTTATTCTTTACTATATTTTTACTAGGGGTCTTTTTCTTACCTGTAGCCATATTTAACTCTCCTTAAAATATAATAAATCTATAATCTTTAAATAATCTAATCTTGGTTTTAATTGTAATTTAATTTCATATCCTTTTTCTTGTATATATTTATATGGAATAGATTTTCTTTCATTATTATTAATAAAAGAAATAATATCGTTTCCATCTAAGTAATAATATAAATTATTCATGAAAATTATAAGAAAAGATATTCCACCATGATCTATAACTTTCTTCATATGTAATAATTGATGTTCATGAATATTAGATAATGGAAAAGAGGTTCTATTTAATGTTTCTTTAGCATCAAAATCTATATATTTACCTTTATATATCCCGTTATAATCTAATGTAGATGGTGTCTTAAAAAAAGCTTTAGTAATTACTAATTTGTTATTTGGTGTCTTAGTTTCTACTATTTGAATAGGAGTAGGCTTTTTATAAATAACAGCTTTATCACTTTCTAAGTAATAAGCATTAGTATCATTAAGTAATTCTTCAAGATTCATACCTCTATTAGCATAGTTAACAGGTTTAGAATAATTTTTCTTTCCATTCGGATAATTCATGCTTAACCACCAATGTATATTATATAATATCTATATATAATTTGCATTAAAAATTGATTATTTTTGGGCTTTCATATATAATATTTTTGAAAGAAAGAAGTGGGATTATGAAAATAGAAACTTCCAATCTAGAACATATAGCTATTAGAACTAGTCAATATCCAACAGATAACCGAATGGAATTCTTACTTTGTGGAAGAAGTAATGTAGGTAAAAGTAGTTTTATTAATTCATTATTAGGTCGTAAAAATTATGCTCATATAAGTGCTAAGCCTGGTAAAACACAAACATTAAACTTTTATCTATGTAATGATACCTTTTATTTAGTTGATGTACCTGGATATGGATATGCTGATACATCAAAAGAAAATCAAAGAAAATTTGGTTTAATGATTGAAGAATATATTAAAACTAGAGAAAATCTTAAATGTGTATTCTTATTGGTAGATTTTAGACATAAAGCTCAAGAAAGTGATATCTTAATGTATAACTATTTAAAATACTATGAAATACCTACTGTAGTAGTAGCTACTAAATATGATAAAGTAAAAAATAGTTTAAAAGAAAAGACATTAAAATCTTTAACTGAATCACTAAATATCTTACCTGAAGATAAGTTAGTAGTATTCTCTAGTATTACTAAAAAAGGTAGAGAAGAAATATACAATATTTTGTCAAATTATTTGGAAGATAATAAATAATATTATCTTTCTTTTTTTTGTTATGGTATATTTATTATAGGTGAGAATATGAAAAAGAAAAACGGATTTACTTTAGTAGAATTAATGGCTGTTATTGTCTTAATTGCTCTTATTATGACAATAGCTATACCAAATGTATTAAGATTAGCTTCTAATACAAAAAATAAAGCTTATTTAACAAAAATTGACTTAATAGAAAGTGCTGGAGAATCACTTGGAAATGATAATCTAGGAATAGTAAAAGATGCTACTGGTTCCTGTGAATTCTTCGTTGAAGGAGAAAGAATTAAAGAAGTAAACTACAGCGCAAGTATTCAAGCTTCACCAGAAAATGGTCGTTATCCTTGTATATATAAAACGGTTGAAGATTTAGTTAATTCTAATCGTCTTGAATGGGATGAGAAAGATCAATGTCAAACAAAAGATATTTGCGATTCAACTTTCCAAAGTAATGTAGCAATAAATCCAGTAGATAATAGTGTAATTAATAAATGTTATGTATATATCTATTATAAATACAATAGAGTATATGCATACTTTGATAAAGTTCAATGTGATGTACCTTATGAATGTCCTCCAGGAACTGTTAACTGTGTACCAAAAGTTACTGATGGTTATAACGAATTAGGCCACAATTATAAAGCTGGTTTTAAATCTGTTGGATAGTATAATTAATAAGACGCCTAAATAGTTGCTATTTAGGTGTTTTTATGTTAATATAAAACCGCTTAAAAGGAGTTGATTTATGTGAGAAAAACTGTATGTTTAGTCGGTAGACCAAATACCGGAAAAAGTTCCTTATTTAATCGTTTAATTAATGAGAAAAAAGCTATTATTGCAGATACTCCTGGAGTAACTAGAGATAGACTATATGGTATAGTAAATTATAATACTAAATCTTTTAATTTAATTGATACTGGTGGTATTGATTTAGAAAATGCTACTTTTAATGAAAATATAAGAATACAAGCTGAATTAGCTATTGATGAAGCTGATGTTATTGTCTTTGTAATAGATGGTAGAGAAGATTTAACCACTAATGACTATGCTGTAAGAGATATACTAAGAAAAACAAATAAAAGAGTTATTGTAGCTATTAATAAAATAGATGATAAATCTTTAGATAATAATTTATATAATTTCTATGAATTAGGTTTTGATGAAATGATTAATGTTTCAGCAGAACATAAAAGAGGTATTGAAGAATTACTAGAAAGTATAACTAAAGACTTTAATGATTATTTAACACCTGAAGCCGATGAAAATATTAAGTTCTGTTTAATAGGTAGACCAAATGTTGGTAAATCATCTTTAGTAAATGCTATATTAGGTGAAGAAAAACAAATCGTATCTGATGTAGCTGGTACAACAAGAGATTCTATCGATACAAGATTTAAATATGATGGAAATGATTATTTAGTAATAGATACTGCTGGTATGCGTAAAAAAGGTAAAGTATACGAAAACATTGAGAAATATTCTATTATTAGATCATTAAAAGCTATTGAAAGATCAGATGTAGCTGTTATCGTAATTGATGCTGAAACAGGTATTATTGAACATGATAAACATATCGTATCTTATGCTTTAGATGCTGGTAGAGCTATCGTTTTAGTAGTAAATAAGTGGGATACTATTGAAAATAAAGATCAAGCTATTAATGAATGGAATAAGAAATTAAGAAATGAATTCCAATTTATACCTTATGCTCCACTCGTATATTTATCAGCTAAGACAAAATCAAGAATTCATACATTAATGCCAGCTATTATAAAGGCTTATAATTCTTATACTATGCAAATTAAAACAAGTATATTAAATGATATTATAAGAGATGCTCAAGCATTACATGAAGCACCATCTTA
>JAEEGL015867051.1_pt1 | contig 11307 bp, 10 predicted proteins | sample 9134231 | NCBI WGS metagenome assembly JAEEGL01 (sample SAMN16246548, study PRJNA631951) | gut metagenome | biome: gut microbiome; feature: rumen; material: fiber-attached | host: Bos | place: Iran: Karaj | collected 2018-10
GGATGTGCCGCCGGCACGCTGGCAGATGCCTACCTGAAAGGGTCGTCCATCCGTCAGGAATACCTTGAAACGGCTATCCTGTGGGCAGCGTCCGCCGAAGGCAAGACCATAGAGGCATACATGGCGGAGCATCAGAATGACCCGTCCGCTGTTCAGCTCTGGAACTACTTCCGCTCCGTCATTGACTGGGTTCAGGCTATCTTTCCGAAAACCCGGAAAGAAATGAAGGGTCTTCCTTGGGGACTCTTTTATAACCAGCACGGCAAACGGACAGACCTTGATCCGAAGAAATTGGAACAGGAAATCCAGCGCTTGATGGGCGACGAAGATGTTACGAGAAAGTCAGGTATCTATGAGTACTTGCTGACGGGCGAGGAAAAGAAACTGTCCATCCGAGCTTTTGACCGTCGTGACGCCCTGGCTGCCTATGAGAGGCAAGGCCATAAGTGCGTGTACTGCGGACAGACCTTTGAGTTTGAAGAGATGCACGCCGATCACATCACCCCGTGGAGTAAGGGCGGAAAGACTGTTCCTGATAACTGCCAGATGCTCTGTAGAGACTGCAATCTAAAAAAGGGCGCTCAGTAATCAGGTTTGCACCCCCTTTGCCGTTTGCACCCCCCTAAATTGAAATGCAGGAAAGACAGGCTTTTAGCCTGTCTTTCCTTTTTCGATATGAGTGGGCATCCTGTTTCACGCGCGTTTGTTATCCACGCCGCAGAGGGCGACGGCGCTGCCGAGCACGCATACGCCGCAGGCGATCCAGAGCGTGGCGCTCACGCTCACGGTATCGAAGAGCCAGCCGCCGATCACGTTGGCCAGCACGCCGCCGAGCGTGGTCATGGTAAAGGCGAGGCTCTGCGCCTTGGCGGAATCCTCGTAAGAGACGGCGCGGCCGACGTAGGGGACGATGGCGGAGGCATAGAGCGCGAAGGACGGGGCCTGGAGCAGGAAGGCGGCGCCGAGAAGAGGAACGCTCGGCGCGAGGGCGATGGCGACCGCTTTGAGCGAGAAGAACACAAAGGCGACACGCAGGAGAGCGGCGCTGCTGCGACGGCCGAAGAGCAGGGAGAAGAAGAGCATGACAGGGATCTCGACCGCGGCCATGAAGCCGTTGAGCAGGCCCATGGTACTCGTGTCGCCTCCGACCCGGCGGGTGATGTTGATGAGGAAATTGCAGACGATGTTGTGCGAGAAAAAGAGCAGCACCGTGCCGAGCAGCAGCACGCAGAAGCGACGGTTTTTCCGGACAAAGTCAGGCAGGGCGGCGCCGTGCTCCGCGCCTCCCGCTCCGGGACCGGGGGCATCGGGGACCCGCTGCGCGAAGATCCGGAAGGCGGCATACTGCGCCGCGGTGAGCAGCAGCGCCGCGACGATCACCGCGCGCACGGAGCTGCGCTCCACAACAAACCCGAGCAGCAGCGAGAGCAGCACGTAATACAGCGAGCCCATCCCGCGGGCAAAGCCGTAATCCATACGTGCGCCGCGGTGGACCGCATCGGAATAGAGCTTGAGGTTGAGCGAGTTGACCGAGGTCGCAAACATCATGTAGAGCGCAAAGCCCAGCGTCGTGCCGGCGCCCTTCCGGGGAAAGAGGAGCAGGAGCAGCAGCGCCGCCGCCTGCGCCGCCAGCACGGGCGGAGTCAGCCGCTCCGCGCTCACGCGCTCATCCCGGTCGATCTTGTCTGAAAGGGCGGGACCGAGCAGCGCGCCTAGCAGACTGCCTGCAGCCGTGACGAGACCGAGCTCGGCGTTGCGGTAGCCCAGACCCTGCAGATAGACCGCGGCAAAGCTGACCGACGTGCACCAGGTCATCCAGAAGCTGGCCTGCACGGCGGCGTAGGCCGGCGTCAGTGTGTTCGCTTGTTTCATCGCTATGCGCCCCCGGGGAAGAAAATCTCTCCAACTTTTACCACGTTCCGCAGACGCTGTCAAGACGGAAACTTACAGATCCACGGCGAACAGCCCGCCGGCTCCGCCGCTGTGCAGAAAGAGCACCTTATCGTCAGAGGCAAAGACGCCTTCCCGCGCCAGAGCGAGCAGCCCGGCAAAGGCCTTGCCGGTGTAAACCGGATCGAGGAAGAGACCCTCCTGCGCGGCCATAAGCGCGATCGCCGCATTTCCCTCCGACGAGGGGAGGGCGTAGCCGGGGCCGCACTGATCGCGCAGCGTGAAGTCCTCCGGCCCGATCGTGAGCTCCGCGCCGAGCAGCGCCGCCGCCTCACGCATCAGCGCGGGCGTGATCGTCTCGAAGGGATCGGTGTCCACCATCATGCCCCAGACCCGGGTGCCGGGCAGGAAGAGCTTCGCGCCGAGCGCGAGCCCCGCCATCGTGCCGCCGCTGCCCTCGGCGCAGACGATGTGTTCAAAGTGCGGGCTCTGATCGGCGATCTCCTGCGCGCAGGCTACATAGCCCAGCGAGCCGAGCGCATTCGAGCCGCCGCAGGGGATTTTATAATAGGGCCTGCCGAGCTCCCGTCCGACACGGTCCATCTCCGCATAGATATCGGCGTAGTCGTCCGTGTCGACAAAGCGAACATCCGTGCCCATCAGGTGCTCGAGGAGCTGATTGCCGCGCCGGTCGGTAACGCCGCGCTTTTTCAGGATCAGGATCGGCGTCATGCCGAGCTTGCCCGCCGCGGCTGCGGTGAGCATGGCGTGGTTGGACTGCGCGCCGCCGGTCGTGAACACGATCTCCGCGCCCTGCGCCTTCGCGTCGGCCAGCAGGAACTCCAGCTTGCGGACCTTGTTGCCGCCGAGACCGAGACCGCTGAGATCGTCGCGCTTGATGTAGACGTTGGTGCCGAGCAGGCGGCTGATATTATCGAGCCGCTGGATGGGGGTGGGAAAGAGTCCGAGGGAGAGACGCGGAAACTCACGAAGCCTTTTCATGGCGGGACCTCCTTGACGTTTTTTCCTATTCTACCAGCATTCTCCGCCGAAAGCAATCTCTGCCGTGCTTGACGGTCCCGGCGGATTCGTATATACTTTTGTCAGAATGATACAGGAGGTGCGGAGATGAAAAAACTACTATCGCTGCTGCTCTGCCTGCTGCTTCTGACGGGCGTGTTCACCGCCGCGGCGCAGGCCGCCGACGAGGCGGAACCCGCCGAGACCGGGAAAACCGCGGCGACGGATCTCACGGCCGATACCGGCGCGCAGGCCTTTGCCGTCACGATGGCCGCCTGGCTCTCGGACTACCCCGCGGGCGCGGCGCTCGATGATCCGCTGCTCCTGTGGGACGCGGCGGGCTGGTATGCCGCCTGGCTGTACCGGACGGAGGATTGCGATCTGCTGACCAGGGAGGAGATAGAGAGCTTCCTGCGCTCGCTTGGCTGCGAGGACGAGGCCGTGCTCCCGGAGGGCTGGGAGGAGTTTGGCGTGGTGCGCGTCCTGCACAGTCTCGACGGCGGGGAGTACCTGGACTTTGCGCAGCACAAGCTGGAAATCGACGAAATGCTGGGCGTGAACACCCTTGTCTCGACGCTCGAGAACACGGAGGACACGGTCACGACGGCGCTCAGCTGCTTCTATGAGGACGGCCTCTCGGCCGACTGGATGTACGTTCTCGGCTTTGAAAAGGCTGAGGCGGAGAGCGCCTTCCCCTACCGTCTCACCAGTCTGGAGCTGCTCGACGACGGCCCGAAGATGGACCCTGCGCTGGACTTCGAGTGGGAGGAACTGCTGCAGGCCAACTCCCTCAGCAGCATCCTTGCGGATTGCCCCGCGGTGCGGATCGACGACGGCAGCGGCGTCGGGAGCATCTGGCTGTTTTCGGACGGCGTGGAGCCGGCGCGCGTGTCGGCCGGGGAGAACTACACCGGCGGCGAGTTCCGCGGCTGCTACTTTGAATATGAGGAGGACGGAGACGGCGTGCTGCGCGCGCGGATCGGCCAGATCGACGAGAGCGGAGACAGCCGGGACTTCCTCGATGGCTATCTCACGGACTACCTCAGCGGGGTGTGTATTGTGACGCTGCGTGAGGACGACGGGGAGCGGCTCTGGCTTGACTGCAGTTACCGCGGCGGTTATCGCCAGACGGTCGCCGTGGACCGCGAGACGTTACGGCTCTGCGAGCAGGACTATTATTTTGAAGAAGGGCAGGAGCCTGTCCGCACCTGCTTCGGCTATGACGAGGCGGCGCCGGACTTCCCCTTCCTCGAGAGCTGGGACGGACCGATGCGTACCGTCACGACAGTCTGGGAGGACTATGTCCAGGCAGGGGACAGTGAGGGCTTCGAGCGTACGGAGCGGACGGAGTTTGCCCGCATTCCGGCGGACTGGGAGTATCTCCCCTATGAGGCGCGCTGGGGCGTCTGCACGGCTTACGCCGATGCCGGGTATACCGAGGCCTATGCCTATCCCGGCGACGGCGTGGACTATACGCTGTATCTGACCACGGCGAAAGGATAAGACAGGAACGCCGCCGGAGAAAGTGGTTTTCCGCATCGGCAGAGATGAGGACCGGCGTCTATCCGAAGCGTGGGAGGTATCCCTGAACAGACAAGGCCCCGTCCGGGTTTTCCCGGACGGGGCCTTGTACATCGAGACAGGGAGAGCGAGCGGCTCAGACGCGCAGCAGGGCGACGGCGACGTCGTTGACGTTCGTGCCGGTTGGGCCGGTCACGAGAAGCCCGTCGATGGCGCGCAGCGCGTGATATGCGTCGTTACGGCGCAGCACGTCGGAGAGCTCCAGCCCCGCGCCGCGCAGCGCGGCCAGGCTGTCCCCGTCTACGTATCCGCCTGCCGCATCGGTGGGGCCGTCGGTGCCGTCGCTGCCGAGAGAGAAAACCGCCGCGCCGGGAAGCCCCGTGATGCCTTCACAGGCCGCAAGCGCGAGCTCCTGATTCCGTCCGCCGAGCCCGTCGCCGGTCAGGTGTACGACAGTCTCGCCGCCGGCGATGAAGGCGAGAGAACGCCCGCGTTCCGCATGGCTCCGGAGGACAGAGGCGAGAAATCGGCCGGCCTCCCGCGCCTCGCAGGCGAGACGGTCGGTGAGAAAGACGGGTTCATAGCCGAGACTCCGCGTCGCCGCTTCGGCTGCGGCGCAGAGTTCGCGCACCGAGCCGCTGATGCGCGTCTCGACGTTCGAGAGCGTCTTGGGCGTCTCGCGGTGCAGGAGAGACAGAGCCTCGTCGGAGAGCCGCAGACCATGGCGTTCAACGACGGCCAGCGCGTCGGCGCAGCGCGTGCCGTCGGGACAGGCGGGGCCGCTTGCAATGGTGTCGAGCGCATCGCCCAGCACATCGCTGAGCACGATGCTCAATACCCGCGCCGGCGCGCAGGCCTGGGCGAAGCGGCCGCCCTTGACGGCAGAAAGGCGTTTGCGCACGGCGTTCATTTCCACGATGTCCGCGCCGCAGGCGAGAAGCTGCCGCGTGATATCCTGCAGCTCGCCCGCAGGGACCAGCGGGAGCTCGAAGAGCGCGCTGCCGCCGCCGGAGAGCAGGAAGATCACCGTGTCCTCCGCATGAAGGCGGCCCACAAGCGCAAGCGCTTCGGCCGTTGCGGCGAAGCTGTTATCATCGGGCACGGGGTGCCCGGCCTCCCGACATACGAGCCCGGGGATCTCCCCCCGCACATGGCCGTATTTGGTGATCACGATGCCGCCGTCAAAATGCCTCAGCGTATCCGCGGCGGTGCGGGCCATCTGCCAGGCAGCCTTGCCGACGGCGACCAGCAGCGTTTTGCCGGAGCCGGGACGATACTCCCGCAGCGCGCGGCGCACCGCCTCATCGGGCATGACAGCGGCCAGAGCGGAGCGGACGATGCTCTCGGCGTCCCGGCGGAGCGCGGTATTCATGCCTGCGCCTCCTGCGGCGCATTGACCAGGTTCACAGGCGCACCGGCGAGGAAGGAGCGGAGATTCTCTACCGAGCAGTCGAGGATACGCTGCCGTGCCTCCTTCGGCGCCCAGGAGATGTGCGGGGTGATGAAGCAGTTCGGTGCGCTGAGCAGGGGATTGTCACCCCGGATCGGCTCGGTGGATACCACGTCGAGCCCGGCGGCGCGTACCTTTCCGGAGCGCAGGGCATCGGCCAGATCCTGCTCGACGACCAACGGCCCACGGCTGTTGTTGATGAGGATGACCCCGTCCTTCATCTTGGCAAGGCTGTCGCGATTGATCATGCCCTCGGTCTCGGGAAAGAGAGGACAGTGGAGTACGACAACATCCGAACGGGCGAAGAGCGTATCGCGGTCGATGTACTCCGCGATTGCGCGGCCCGCCTCGGTCTCACGACTGCCGGAGGCCAGCACGGTCATACCGAGAGCCTTGGCGATGCGTCCTGTGGTTTGGCCGATACGGCCGAAGCCCACGATCCCCATGGTCTTTCCCGCGAGCTCAATGAGCGGATAATCCCAAAAGCACCAGTCGGGATTGGACTCCCAGCGCCCGGCATGCACGGCCTCGGAGTGATGAGCGACGTGGTGGCAGATCTCCAGCAGCAGGGCGATCGCGAACTGCCCCACGGCGGCGGTCCCGTAGGTCGGGACGTTGGAGACGGGGATGCCCCTCTCTGCGGCACAGGCGACGTCCACAATGTTATAGCCGGTCGCGAGGACGGAGATGTAGCGCAGCTGCGGGCAGGCTTCCAGCACAGGTCTGCGGATGGGGCACTTGTTGGTGAAGACGACCTCGGCGTCCCCGATGCGCCGCGCGATCTCGCCGTCCTCGTAGGGCGTGCGGTCGTAGACGGTGAGATCACCGAAGGCGGCGAGCGCATCCCAGCTCAGATCGCCGGGGTTTTCGGTATACGCATCCAGAATCACGATTTTCATGGCAGAGCTCCTTTCTGTTTGACCGCTGCGGAAAGCCGGGCGTCGGGTCAGCCCTCCGCTTCCGCGGGCCTGTTTTCGATCCCCCAGGTGCACAGCTGATCCAGCACGCGCATCAGCGAGTGCCCGCGCTCGGTGAGCGTATATTCCACCTTGGGCGGGATCTCGGGGTACATTTCCCGGTGAACGAGTCCGTCGCGCTCAAGCTCCTTGAGCGTCTGGCTCAGCGTCTTGTCCGCCGCACCGCCCAGATAGCGGCGCATTTCGTTGAAGCGCACCGGCTCGTATTCCATCAGACAATACAGCACGATGGGCTTGTACTTTCCTGCAATCAGCGAGAGCGTATAGCTGTACCCGGTCTTGCTGAAATCCGCATCGGAGATCCGTTTCTCATTCATATGCTTACCTCAAAGATAGTACCTAACAATAATAATAGTACTTGTTCATACTGTAGAGATATGGTATCATACCTGACACAGGAAGTCAATTCCGCAGAATACCGGAAGGAGAAACGAAACATGAAAGACTTTGGCGTAAAGCCCTGGCTGTTCCCGATGCCCACCTATATGATCGGGACCTATAACGAGGACGAGAGCGTGGATCTGATGATGATGGCCTGGGGCGGCATCTGTGCGGAGAACATGGTGGCGCTCAACCTGGAGGAGGACCACAAGACGGTCGCCAACCTGAAACAGCGCGGTGCGTTCACGCTTGCGATCCCGGGGCGGGATACCCTGGCAGAGTCGGATTATCTCGGCCTTGTCAGCGCCAATCAGGTGCCGGACAAGTTTGCGCACACCGGCCTGCATGCCCAAAAGAGCAGCCGTGTGGACGCGCCTGTCGTGGCCGAATATCCCGTGACGCTGGAGTGCCGCGTTCTGGAGATGCAGCAGCAGCCCTACGGGCTGCGCGTTCTCGGGGAGATCGTGAACGTGACGGCGGACGAGAAAGTGCTGGATGAGCTCGGACGGATCGACTGCGGCAAGATCGACGCGTTTTTGTTTGATCAGATGCGCAATGACTATTACGCGGTCGGCGAGGTCTGCGGGAAAGCCTGGCATTCCGGCGCTCCGCTGCTGAAAAGCGAAAGCTGATCCCAATAGAGATACGGCACTCTGCCTGCTGCAGAGTGCCGTTTTTTATATCCCGGCGATGATCTCCTCTCCCCCCATCGGCGGGCGAAGATCCCCCGGGGAAAGAAGAATCCGACGGAGCGCTGCCGCATTCGAGGGAGTAGAACTGGTATTGTTCCACGGAGTATGGTATTCTAAAAATGGGAGCATCGGAATCTGTATGGGCAGTATACAGGCTCGAACAGTTCCGAAACGATGGCCCGCGGAGCGAAACTGAGGAAGGAGGGATGCTGCGGCATGGATCAGCTTGCCGTGCGTGCGGCGATGGATCAGGTAAAAACCGCCACACGCTTTGTCAACAAACATCTCGAACCTCTGGCTGTTCCGAGCGCAGCATAATCCAGCTGTATGTGGCTGTCGACGAGGTGTTCCGCAACATAGTGCGCTACACCTACTCTCCCGGAACCGGCTTCGTAACGGTGAGGGTCGAGGAGGAAGAGGACCCGCGGCGCGTGCAGATCACGTTTGTCGACCGCGGCGTACCGTACAATCCCGTGGCCGAGGAACGGCCAGACGTCAGCCGCCTTCCCAAGGCGGAGCGCCCTCTGGGCGGCCTCGGTCTGTTCATGGGGAAGAAGACTATGGACGAGATCTCCTACTCCTATCAGGACGGACAAAATGTCCTGAGCATTCGCAAAAGAGTGTAATACTGCAGGCTTCGGAAGCGTTTTGAAAGGGAGGACGGCAAGGTGATTCAAAGCCGAGAAGAAAACGGCAGACCGGTTATCCAGCTCATCGGTGAGATGGATCCCTCCAACGCGCCTCAGGTAGAGCAGCAGATCCGGGGGATATGCCAGACCTCTGCCTGCAATGCCGTCGAGGCAGACTGCGACAGGCTGAGATGAGATGAAAATAACACGCTCCTTCCGCTTCTGATCTGCAGCGACCTGGAGAAGGTCAGATGAGAGCTGGGAGCGAGAGCGGGATCCCCATGAACACAGACGCACGCTCGCGTCTGCCCGGAGATCCTCCGAAGAGCGTATGGGATTTCCGTTGAGGAGGAAGGAATTGCCAATGTACGAACTGATCCAGGTGTCCGAGCATAACTATTATATCCAAAGCCCGGCCAAAATTGGCCTGGTCAAGCTGAATGAGCAGGAAGTCTGCCTGATCGACAGCGGGAACGACAAGGATGCCGGGCGAAAAGTGCGTCAGCTTCTGGATGCTAAGGGATGGAAGCTCCGGGCTGTCTATAACACGCACTCCAATGCGGACCACATCGGAGGAAACAAGTACCTCCAGGGGCAAACCGGCTGCAAGGTATATGCGCCCGGAATCGAATGCGCGTTTACCCGCTATCCGATTTTGGAACCATCCTTTCTGTACGGCGGGTTTCCCTGCAAAGAACTGCGCCATAAGTTTCTCCTGGCACAGCCGAGCGACGTTCTGGAGCTTAGCGCGGAGACTGTTCCGGCCGGGTGGCAGATCCTCCCGCTTCCGGGTCACTTTTTTGATATGGTGGGCTTCCGCACACCGGACGACGTGGTTTATCTGGCGGACTGCCTTTCCAGCAGGGAGACGCTGGACAAGTATCAGATCGGATTTATTTACGATGTTGCTTCGTATCTGAAAACGCTTGAACAGGTAAAAGCCATGCAGGCGCGTCTGTTTGTTCCGGCCCACGCGGAGGCCTGTGATTCGATCGCCGATCTCGCACAATGCAACATCGACAAAGTCCTGGAAATCGCGGATACGATCGTCGACATCTGCAAAGAGCCTCAGTGCCTGGAATCTGTTTTGCAGAAGCTGTTTGACTTCTATGCTTTAACTATGAACTTTGAGCAGTATGTGCTGGTTGGCAGCACGGTTCGATCCTATCTGGCCTGGCTGAAGGATAACGGCAGAGTGAACGCCGTGTTTAAAAACAATATGCTCCTGTGGGAGTGCGTATAAAAGCGTTCGTCTTTCCAAACTAATGACAGCAGGGCGCTTCGCAAACTGCGGAGCGCCTCTTTTATAGTGGAAAAATTTGTAATGATGATGTATAATAAGCCGCTCAGTTTTGCGGGGCGCAAAGGAAGACCACGGTAAAGGCTGGATCGAGAGGAGTCGTTTTATGCTTGAACACACCTATACAACGCCATGCGGCAGGATCCACTACTGGGTGAATACCAATGCAAAGCAGGCCAGACCGCAGCTGGCCTTCCTGCCGGGGCTGACCGCAGATCACAGACTTTTCGATAAGCAGATCGAATACTTTGAGGGGCGTTACCCTGTCTTTGTCTGGGATGCTCCCGGGCATGCCGCTTCCTGGCCGTTCACCTTCGGCTTCAATCTGTTCGACAAGGCAAAGTGGCTGGATGAGATACTGATTCAGGAGGGCTTCGACAAACCGGTCATTATCGGACAGTCTATGGGCGGTTATGTGGGACAGGCCTATGCGCAGTTGTTTCCGGAAAAGCTGAGCGGATTTGTCTCCATTGATTCCGCGCCTCTGCAGCGTGAGTATGTGACTGCCGCAGAGATATGGATGCTGAAAAGAATGGAACCCGTTTACCGTCACTATCCGTGGAAGTCCCTGCTTAAAACCGGAACCAACGGCGTCGCCACATCGGAATACGGCAGACAACTGATGCGCAGTATCATGATGGTCTATGACGGCGATCAGGATCGGTATGCCAGAATATCCGGTCACGGATTTCGAATGCTGGCAGAAGCCATGGAGGCCAATCTCCCCTATGAGATCAAATGTCCTGCGCTCCTCATCTGCGGAGAGAGGGATCATGCGGGCTCCTGTATCCGGTATAACAAAGCGTGGCACAAGAAAACGGGTATTCCCATCGAATGGATCAAAGAGGCTGGACATAATTCCAATACCGATGCGCCGGAGACAGTTAACCGCTTAATTGAAAAGCTGGTTTCCTCTATGGTTTGAGGGAAATCCCAGCCTATGCGGAGGGCGAAAATGCTTGCACGGAAAATCGTCGCCGTGGTGCTTGGCACAGCACTTACTATGTTTGGATGATTCATTTTCTTTCAGAAAAAGTATTGTCTCATCCATGGTTTTGAGGCCGATCTGAAAGCCGGTCGGAAGAACGAAGCATACGCCGGACGTGTTGGACTGGTAGAATGTGTCTTCGGAATCGGGATGCTGATTGCAGGAGTTGCGCGGATCGCATTTGCCTGATGCGTTATTCCCCGTTATCTTCCCCTTCCCCCAACGATAGCGACCCACCCCTGTTTTACTGCCGTTCAGCGGACGGAAAGGTGGTTATGTTAACTATCTCGGCTTTGGGACACTTGCCCCAAAGCTGTTTTTTATTGTGGAAAAACCTGTGGTGATGGTGTATAATGAATTGCTTAATTTTGCAGGTGTGATGGGAGGATTCCTACAAATCGGTAATTGAGGTGCAGCGCATGATTGAGATATCTTTGTTAAGCGGAGAATTGGCTTTCA
>JAEEGL016063138.1_pt1 | contig 11307 bp, 6 predicted proteins | sample 9134231 | NCBI WGS metagenome assembly JAEEGL01 (sample SAMN16246548, study PRJNA631951) | gut metagenome | biome: gut microbiome; feature: rumen; material: fiber-attached | host: Bos | place: Iran: Karaj | collected 2018-10
AGATTGTAAACAGTTTCGCTTTTTTGTTTTGTATATTTGAATAAAAACGTTTCTCTTATCTGTCTTTGATCTTGGTCAGCGCCAGCATCACCGAGAGCTTTCCATACTCGGGTGAAAGTCCGCCCTGCATGAACATCGTGTAGGGTTCGATGACCGGCGCATCGGCACTGAGTTCGATCGTGCTGCCCTGGGTGAAGGCGCCGCAGGCCATGACTTCATCAAAGGGATAGCCGGGCATCGGTGCAGCTTCGACGCGGACGTAGGAGTCGACCGGCGAAGATTCCTGTAAGCCCTGGGCGAAGAGGACAAGGGCGTCCCTGCTTCCGAGTTCAACGGTCTGAATGATGTCCGTTCTGTACTCGTCATAGCGCGGCGATACGTTTTGATAGCCGAGCTTTTCCAGCATGTACGCCGAGAATACCGCCGTCTTTAAAGCACTGTTGACGGCCTTGGGAGCCACGAAGAGGCCCTTGAAGAAGGCGTTGTTCTGATTGAAGTTGGCGCCCTGTTCCTTGCCGATGCCGGGAGCCGTGAGGCGGTCGGCGATCATGGCGATCAGGTCGCTGTTTCCGGCAATGTAGCCGCCGGTCGAGGCGATTCCGCCGCCCAGGTTCTTCATCAGAGAACCGACAACGAGATCGGCACCGGCATGACCCGGTTCCTTGTCTTCGACCAGCTCACCATAGCAGTTGTCGACCATGACGACGACTTCTCTGTTGACTTCTCTGATCTTTGAAATCTGCGCTTCAATCTGGCCGATCGTCAGAGAGGGCCTTTGCGAATAGCCGCGCGAGCGCTGAATCTCGACGAGCTTGACGTCGTTTTTCTTCAAACGGGCGACGATTGTGTCTTCATCAAATTTTCCGTCGATCAGATCGATCTGTTCGTAGTTCACGCCACAGGCTTTTAACGACTGCGAAGAAACGCCGCTTAATCCGATCATTTCCTGTAAAGAATCATAAGGCGTACCGGTCAGGGAGATCATCGTATCGCCGTGTTTCAGCAAACCGGAGAAGGCCAGGTATAAGGCGTTGGTACCGCTCATGATCTGCGGTCTGACCAGAGAATCCTCACAGCCCAGAACGGCTGCGAAGATCTTCTCAAGCTTGTCTCTGCCGGCGTCGTAGTTGCCATAGCCATTGATGTCGGCAAAGTCGGAATAGGAGACCCTGTTTTCAATGAAGGCAGACAGGATCCTGTCGGAATTGGCAAGACAGACTTCGTCCAGTCTCTTATAGATCGGGTCCAGTATCTCGTCCGACTCCCTGGCAATTTCAAGGATATTTTTATCTATCTGATCCAGTATCATAGGTATCTCCTTTGTTCAACATCACCATTATAGCCTCTTCGCCGCCTTTTACAGGAAAGAAGCGTTACTGTTTGTGACTTTCTGTCACATTTAAATCATATCAATCAATGATATACTGAAATCGTAAACGACAGCACCAATCTGATCGATATTGATTTATATTCTTCACGTGCAGAGGCTTCATAAGAAGCAGAAGGGAAATAATATGAAACAGTTTATTGTCAGAATTCTCATTATTGCACTTGTATTCAGCGGGCTGACAATCGCGGTTTTTCATGATGAAGCACACCTTCATCATATAGAAGCGATAAATCCTGGAGACGATATCGGACAATGTGATGAGATTTATGACGGCGACAGATGTAGCGGAAGAATGATGGTTGTGGAGGTGTTCCAGGCGACCTGTACGGAGAGCGGCGTGTATATGGCTCAATGTACGGTCTGCGGAACCACTAAAGAGGGAACCATTGCTGCTCTGGGCCATGATTTTTCCGTTTTGATCTCCTCAGAAGAGCCCACCTGCACGACAGACGGCAGATACGTCTATGAGTGTTCCCGCTGTTCGCAAAGATCGACCTCCTATCCCGCCGCCCTTGGCCATAACTATAAGAAAAAAATAACAAAGGAAGCGACCTGTGAGGAAGACGGCATAACAACCTATACCTGTTCCAGATGCGGTGACAGCTATACCAAGAAGATAGAGAAACTGGGACACGATGTCGATTATGAAGAAAAGGAACCCACCTGCACGGAACCCGGATATAAAAAAGGCATCTGCAAGCGCTGCGGCAAGGAAGACATCGAGGAATACAAGGCTTTGGGTCACGACCTTGAGCCATACACAATCATCAAACAGCCGACCTGCGAGGAGGACGGCATCAGGACGACCAGCTGCAGGCGCTGTGGCGAGGAGTTCACTGAGACGATCCTGCATCCTGGACACAAGTACCCCAAGGAATGGACGCTTGAAAAAGAAGCCTCCTACTTTGAGGAAGGCCTGGAATCAAGAGTCTGCTTCTATTGTGAACACAAGGAGACCCGGATCATTCCCAAGAAGAGCGCGTTGCCGATCTACACCGGCGTGGGCGTCGCTCTGGCGGCCGTGCTTGGCGGTCTTCTCTTCTACTTCAGGAAGTTCAGAAAGGTCGCCGACAAGGCCCTGAAGGAGAAGTTCAAGCCATCCTTTGAAGACAAGACGATCCTGTGTTCCAGCAAGGACGAACACCTGGTCGAAGTATTGAAATCCAAATCCTTCCTGGAAGTCAGCACCTGCGACAACGGCGAACTGGAGGAGCAGGCCGAAGAGGCCGGACCCGATCTGATCATCACCGATGTCTTAAGTGAAGAAAGACTGGAGGAACTGCTCAAGAGAAAGGAAGAAGGACTTTCCGATTATGCGATCGGCGTCATGACGATCGATGAGTTTTTGGAAAATCACAGGGAAAAGCTCGATCAGCTTGTGGAAGACAAGACGATCATCAGCTACCTGACATATGAAGCCAAGGAGAGCGAGATCCTGACGAAGATGATACTGCCGATCATGAAACCCGATCTCAAATCCGATGAATCGCTGGAGAACATCGGATCGATCGCCGATCTTCTGGGCATCCCAGGCGTCTCCTCCGTCATTAACGCCTACGTCTCGGGAAGAGACATCAAGGCCACCCTGGAAGAGGGAGAACTCGGCGTATCGGAAACGGCAACAATCATCGGGGACATCGCATCGATACTCGGTCTTGATACCATGGCAAGTGTCGCGGGACTGGTGGATGACGTCAATTCCATCAAGGCCGCCGTCGACAGGGAGGCAGGCGCCTATGAGCACAAGTCAGGCGTCAATGCCGCCAAGGATGTCGTGGAAGTGGTGAGCGATATCATAAATAAGGATTAAAACAAAGGAGTTCAGATGGAACTCCTTTTGAATTGCTTTATTGATCGATCGGAATGAAGCCGCACTGTTTCAGCAGGAATTCTTTCAGCCTGTTGAAGAAGCTGTTGCCGTCCGAAGTATCGATACGTCCGTTGAACAGGGCGATTGGAAGGAAGATCGTCTCTTTTCTGTCTTCTCTGGTCAGATCGCCGATCATGAAGAGGACCTTGAGCGGGATCTTTCCGGGGTCACCGAAGGAGCCGCCGTATTCCTTGACCTTGGCGATCTTCGAGGTCTTGACGATGTCGAGGACCTTGGAACCGACCAGGACGCGGAAGCTGAAGGCGATATCTTTGGCTGACGCTTCGCTTCCTTTCTGTTCAAAGCACTTGAGGAAGCGCTGCAGAAGCAGTTCGATCTCGCTGAAATCGACCTTCCAGAGATTGGAGCGGCGGTTGATCAGTTCGAGCAGTTCCACATATTCATACCAGCCTTCCTTGTTTCTCAGTTTCACGATCCGCTTGAGATCCCAGTTTTCCAGGTAGAGGTTGCTGCCGATGGCTTCGATCTCATCGAGGATCTCGCAGTTGCCGAAGAATTCGGAGAAGGCGTACTGCAGTTCCTCGATGCTGACCTCCTTTTCGCCGGTGTTGAGATAGAGGCTGTTGAGGTAGTAATTCTCGGGGTGAATGTCGTCGGGAAGCAGGGCATCGCACTGCAGGGTGTTGCAGAAGATCGAGTTGTAGTAGATATCGATCAGTCGCTTGAGTTCGTGGTGGAAGGGTTTGTTGGGATCAAAGAGGCACATGTAGACGGGGTCCTCGCCGCCTTCGCTGCCGTTTTTGACGATATAGTTCTGATAGAAGAGGGAGCGGCTGTAGTCATCGACCTTGTCCTGGGCCTGGGTACCGTTCATGTGGGTCTGGCAGAAGGCCTGCATGGAGATGGTCTTGAGGGTCACCAGAAAGGCGTTGAGCCTGTCCTCATCCAGACGAAGCGTCTCTGCCAGCAGGACGTTGCTGTCGTGATCCATGGCCAGGTTGGAACAGAAGCGCAGAAAATCCTTGGTGTGCGTATCTTCCGGCAGTGACCAGTTTTCCCTGATGCAGTAGATCGAGGTTTCTTCGCAAAGGCCGTTCCAGAGCTCGATGATCTCGTCCGTCTTTTCGTCGCCGCTCTTCCTGTGGATGAAGGGCGTCATCTGGCTGCCGCTGAGCAGCACGACGATGCTGCCGTTGCCAAGCAGAGAGGTGAAGGCTTTCTTATCCTCGCTTTTGTTTTTCAGAAGGTCACGGAAATACGGATCGTAGAGTATCGTGTTGAGCTTGATGATGACCTGTTTGAACTGGAAGAAGGAGAGCGTGAAGTTGCGCTTCTTGAACTCCTTGATGTATTCCTGTACGGTCTTTGAAGTGAAGCCTTCCTTTTCAAAGCGGGCATAGAGGTTGGAATCCTCATCGTAGAAGACTTCCGGAAGCCACTGGTTGTCCAAGGCAAAGGGATAGACGGCGGAAGGCGCGAGGTCGGCCGCAAAGACCCTGTAGTAGATGCTGTCACCGATGTTGTCGAAGGCCTTTTCCGGCAGGGAATTCTGATTGATAAAACCGTTGCTTTCACCGTTTTCCATGAGCGTCTCCTCTTCCTCAATGCCCTTGCGGCGAATGGCGGTGAGCAGCTTCTTCGTGGAATCGATCGTCAGTTCGCCATAGGCGGACAGCTCGATGTACTGGTATTGGCTGAGGTGCTTCTTGATCGCTTCGACGCTCTTGCCGCCCTTGAACCAGGAAGGATGGATCTGGCCGATGACGACGAAGAAGACGCGGAACCTGTCGATTCCTTCCTCTTCCATTCTCTGAAGGCCCGTTGAGATCTCCTTGAGCACCTCATCCCTTCGCAAGGAGGAAGAAGAGAGCACGGCAACGAGGACGTCCGCCTCCTTGAGTGCAGTCTCGATGTCGCTCGCCCAGCGCTCGCCCAGGGCAAGATTCTGCGTGTCGATCCAGACATCGCAGCCGTGTCTTGCAAGATATCTGGCGATGCCGTGCGCACAGGGGCCGTCCTGATGGGAATAACTGATGAATACTTTTTCAGCCATGACCTTACCTCCGTTTTATGATTGAATGTCGTCTTCTAAACTCATTATAAAGGAAAGAGGATGCCCCGCATTACAATTGTCGATCACTCGGGATGTATAATGAAAAAGAACAGACGATAGATACACAATACAAGAAGGAGGATTGAAGTATGCAGATATACATCCTGGCTGCCACAGTGATCGCGCTTCTCGGCGCATGTTCGGCAATGACAAAGCGCAAGGATATTCAGGCGATGTCTTTAAGGTTGAGCGCAGCACTCTCGCTGGCGATCTCCGTACTGGTCTTTCCGTACTACCGTCTGGAAAGCGATCTGCCGATCGCGATGATCGAAGCGTTCCGCGCGGGCATTTCCGGTATTGCCATGGGCGTCAACGGAGACATCCCCTATGAACTCGGTCTGAGCGGTCAGTCCCTTGTCATCTACCGCGCGCTGCTCTACGGACTGTACATCATCGGTCCGATCGCCGGCTCTATGTTTCTGTTTTCTTTTTCACAGAAGCTGGTGAGCGCCCTTTCCTTCATCGGCAGGAAGCATTTTCATGTCTTCTCGTCGCTCAACGACAACTCGATCCGCCTTGCCGAAAGCATTGCCGAAAAAAAGACCGGCGACGCCATCGTCTTTTGCAGCTGCAAGGAACCCGATATCTCGCTCGCCAACCGGGCCAGAGCCATCGGCGCCCTGATGATCGAAAAGGATGAGAGCGATATCAGACTGAGGAAGAAAAAATACTACGAGTACTTTGAACTGGACGAAGACATGCGGGAGAGGATCATCGCAACTTCGCGACTGTGCGATAAACTTCTGGAAGACAGAAACTATGACGTGAAAAACGTCGTCGTCAGGGTCTTTGCGGACGCTTCCCAGAGAGAGCTCATCCTGAATCTGGAAAGACAGTACGCAGGAAAGATCTACCTGCGCCACATCGACGAAGACAACGCCCTGGCCATCGAGGCGCTTTCCCTGTGTGCGGATGAACTGGCCGGCAGAACGGATTGCGAAGTCGGAGTCATCGCTGAAGGAAGCCTGGGCAGAGCGTTTGTCAGCAACCTTCAGTGCCTGCTGATCAAGCCGGAAGGAAAAGAAAAGATCCTCTGGATCTCTCCCTTTGCGGAAAGCGAATATGAGGGCTTCATCAAAGAGGCGCCGGAAGCCGGCATCTACCCGATCAGGGCGATCAGCTGCGCTTACGGAGAGGAAGGAAAGGCCTTTGAGGGAGAAAGAAATCCCGATGTGATCTTCGTCCTTTATAAAGACGGCGAAAAGGCCTATGAGACGGCAATGCGCATGCGCAGGTTTTTGAGTTCCCGCAGTCCGGATCTCTCCTGCCCGAAGATCTACTGCTACATCAGGGACAGAAATCTTCACGAGATCATCAGGGAAAAGGATGTGGTCCTCTTTGGAAACATCGAATCCAGCCGCAGTTACGACGGGCTGATCAACCCCGACATCGAAAGGGCAGCCAAACGCGTCCACCTCTCCTATCTGGGTGCGGACATCGGAAAACTCGATCCCGAAAAGGAAGCGCAGCTGATGCAGGAGAGCAACTTCTATCAGTATCAGAATCAGGAATCGTCCTTCGCCGAAGCGCTGGCTCTCAAATACAAGGAGAAATACATCCTCTCTTTCAAAGACGACGATATGATATCCGACAGGGAGTTCATCGAACGCTGGCTGGATGATGAAGAGAACCTCAGAAAAATGGGCGACGCCGAGCATGAACGCTGGAATGCCTACCAGAGAGTCCACGGCTGGCAAAGGGCAGACAGGAAGCAGACGGAAGCGATCATCCGCAAGTACGAAGGAAAAAAAGCCAACGATCCGGAACTGCGCCTGCATCCGGCCATCGTCAGCAATGAAGAACTTCCAGAAGCGGAAGCGATGGTCAACGAACTTCTGGAGGCATACGGTTCCAACAGGCGGGTCAATTACCTGGAGTCGGACAGGGGCATCGTCAGAAAACTGACCTATATCCTCGACAGAAAAGACAGCTGACGCCGTTGAGTCAATCGAAACGGCACATCATAAACAGGGCGGAGAAGCCGCCCTTTAATGTCGAAAAAAAACAGTACAGGATAGGTTAAAATATAAGTGAAATCAACGATATGCAATCATGAAAGGAAGGCCTTATGAAGATTCTGTTTGTGACCAGTGAATGTGCGCCTTTTTCCAAATCCGGCGGTCTGGCCGATGTGGCGTTTTCGCTTCCCCCCGCACTCAAGCACAAGGGAAACGACGTGGAGATCATCACGCCCTACTACAGGTGTGTGCGTGAAAGGTTTGCCGATGAGATCAGACACGTCTGTGAGCTCAAGATCGCTCTGGGCGATCGGGCGACGGACTGCGACCTCTTAAGGGGAAAGCTCAACGGCGTCCCGGTCTGGTTCATCGACAATCCGGCTCTGTTTGACAGAGACCGTCTATACGGCTACGACGACGACAAGTATCGCTTTGCCTGGTTCTCCAAGGCGGTCATCGACGTCCTCGACAGGATCGGCTTTGTGCCGGACATCCTGCATTGCAACGACTGGGAAAGCGCGCTGTCGATCATCTACCTGAAGAACGATCAGGCAAGAAGGGCGACCTACCGCAACGTCAGGACCGTTTTCACGATCCACAACATCGCCTACCAGGGCCAGTTCGGCAGAAACGAACTGACGACGACCTTTGCCCTGGATCCGGGCTGGTACGACGGCGGTCTGGGCTACATCTATCAGGGAAGAGAAGACGTCAATCTGATGAAGGGCGCGATGCTGATGGCGGACGCAGTATCGACAGTCTCCCCGACCTATGCGCTGGAACTGCATACCCCGGCTTTCGGCAAGGGACTCGAAGGCGTGTGCGACCTCGTTGAGTCGAAGATGTACGGCATCCTCAACGGCATCGATCCGGATCATTACGACCCGGGCAAGGACGAAAGGATCCCGGCCAACTTCACGGCAAAGGACAAGAGCGGCAAGGAAGTGTGCAAGGAATACATACAGGAAACCTTCGGCATCAGGAAAGAAAAGAACTGGCCGTTATTTGCGGTGGTCGCGAGACTTGTCGAGCAGAAGGGCGTCGAACTGATCAAGGACCTCCTCGATGAGATGATGCGCAAGGGCGTCCAGCTGATCATCTTCGGCCAGGGCGACAAGAAATACACGGACTACTTCTATGAGTGCGTCAGGAAGTATCCCGGTCAGTTCGGCTTCTCCGACAAGTATACGGAAGAGATGGCGGCAAAGGTCTTTGCGGGTGCAGACTTCTATCTGATGCCCTCCGCCTTTGAACCCTGCGGTCTCTCGCAGATGATGGCGATGCGCTATGGAACCGTTCCGATCGTCCACGAAACGGGCGGCCTCAAGGATACCGTTCGTCCATACTCCGACTTCGACGGCATCGGTGACGGATTCAGCTTCTCGCAATACACATCAAAGGCATTGATGCTGGCGATCGACGCAGCCATCAAGGTCTACTTTGCTCAGCACGACGTCTTTGAAGTCATCAAGGACCGCTGCATGAAGAAGGACTTCTCCTGGAAGAAATCCGCCAACACCTACATGAAGATGTATTCAGACATCTGCGGCAACGGCTCCGATCCCAACGTCACATTTGCGGATGCCTTTGACGTCCTCAAAGTCGTCTATGGCGATCTGGAAGAGTACCGGAACGCCTATCTGGCAAAGCAGGCCGACGACTATCTCAATATCGTTCAGATCCGTATCGAAGGACCGGGCGAGGGCACCTTCTACATCAGATTCACCAAGGGCGGCATGGACATGCAGCCCTACAGCTACAACGATGCCCACGTGAAGATCGCGACGAACTTCGACAACCTCTACAACATGGCGACCGGTGTCGTTTCCGCCGACAAGCTCTTCGTCAACGGACAGATGAAGGTCGAAGGAAACATCTCCAAGGGCGCCGAACTGCGCTACCTCATAGGCAAATACGAACTATAAAAACAAAGGGACCGCTCAGCGGTCCCTGCTTCTTTGATATGGATCAGCGCAGCTGATCTTTTTCTTTTTCATAGAGACGGACGGCATCCGAAATCAGCGAGGTCGTTCCCAGGATCAGGATCGGCCGACGATATGTTTCCGCGATCATCCGAGCCTCCTTCAAAGAAAGGGTGCTCATGACGTCGATGCCGCTAAGCGCAGCCGTCTCTTTCTGAAGATCGCTGAATCGGTAGTGCGGGTTGGATGAGTGGGTCAGGATAACCTTTTTCGAATACGGTGCAATGCATCTGAGCACGCCGAGATAATCCTTGTCGTCGGGGATTCCGACGATGGAAACGACGCGGTCGATCTTCAGTTCATTCAATACCTTTATGACATTCTGACAGCTCTCTTCATTGATGCAGGCATCAAGGATCGTCAAGGGTTCACGACGGATGATTTCCATCCGCCCCGGCCAGCGCATATTGTTCAGCTTCTCTTTGATCCGCTCTTCATCGAAGACCTTCAGTTCGTCCCTGCACATCGCCAGCGCAAGCGCGCAGTTTCTTGCCTGGTGTTCACCCAATAAGGGCAGGCGGATGTCATGGATCGTTTTTTCTTCCAGGGCGACATCAAAGGTCATGCCGCCATCAGTGAATCCGATGTTCTGCGCATAAAAATCTCTGCCGTAGATCTTTGCAGGGACGCCTCTTTCCTTCGCTCTTTTTAAAAGGACATCCATGACTTCTGCTTCCTGGGGCGCAACGTAGACGTATCTCTCGTTTCCCGAGATGATATGGGATTTGTCTGCTGCGATCGCTTCAAGCGTATTGCCCAGTTCCCTGGTGTGTTCAGGAAAGATCGTATTGATGACGGCGTATTGGTGAGTGATGTTTTTCACATCATCATATCTGACGCCCTTGCCGCATTCAAAGACATTGAAGTCCGTATCGCTGTCGTCAAAATAATTCAGGGCAACGATGGCCTGAATCCCGATCGGGCTGACGTATTCGTCTTCTTTGATCCCTGCATCGATCGCTTCGATTGCCGGGGCAATCTCATTTATATATTCAGTCAGCGCTTCATCCGAGATCTCTTCGCCGTTGACTCTGAATCGCTCATTGAACCTCGCAATATGGGGGCTCGTCATCAGACCGACCCTGTATTCCGTCTGAAGGATTTCCGAGATCATCGCGGCAGTTGAACCCTTGCCCTTGCTTCCGGTAACGAGGACACAGGGTGTCTGAGACAGATTCTGAATCATCTCTTTTGTCAGATCGGGATTGCGCTTCTTTGCATCCGGATCGTCATAGTTCAGGTGCGGTTCAGCCTTCAGATAGGATTTATAGACGAAGTCTTCCGCTTCTTTTCTATTCATGAAAATCACCTCTGATGGTCTCAATGATCTTTTTTGCGATATTGACGCCGCTGGCCTTCTCCGCGCCTTTGAAGCCGGGCATGACGTTGATCTCGCAGAAATAGGGCTTTGTTTCACCATACAGCAGGTCGATGCCCAGGAAATCAAGGCCGGTCTGCAGATAAATATCCCTGGCAATATTCTGATAGCCTTCATTCAACGCCAGGGCTTCGATCGATCCGCCTAAGGCAAAGTTGGAGCGGAAGTCGTTTTGGGAAGATCTGGTCAGACAGGCGACGACATCGCCCCTGATCGAGAAGAGGCGGATGTCTCTTTCGAAACTTTGTGCAATGAATTCCTGAAAGAGAAGTTCCTTGTCAGGGCCGTACAGTTTCAGAAGTTCAGTATAGTCATCGATCTTTTCGATGAGATGGATCTCCTTGCCTTCCGAGCTCTCCAGTCCCTTGGCGACAAAGGGCAGTGAAAGCTCGCCTTTGAGGATTTCAAAGTCGATGTTGGCAGTCGAAAGGACGTATTTCGGCATGACGAAAGAATCCGATTTCAGATTCTTTACCTGTTCGTACTTGCTGACATATTTATTGAATGCTTCTGTTTCGTTGTAGAAGCGGCGGGCGTATGGACCAAAGGCATCTTTTGTCTTGTTCCACTTGTAGCGGTTGATGCCGAAGTCGTAGATGGCTTTATCTTTCTGAAGAGTATTGAGTTCTCCGTTGAGGATGTAGGAATCGTAAAC
>JAEEGL016909376.1_pt1 | contig 11307 bp, 11 predicted proteins | sample 9134231 | NCBI WGS metagenome assembly JAEEGL01 (sample SAMN16246548, study PRJNA631951) | gut metagenome | biome: gut microbiome; feature: rumen; material: fiber-attached | host: Bos | place: Iran: Karaj | collected 2018-10
AAGATCGCATATACCATGCTGTTTGTTTCTGTTGCTTACGCATTTGCTTTCACCGCGGCAAAGCACCCGGCGAGAATCCCCGGAATCGTTATCGGGCTGTTGCTTGTACCTCCGTGTATGGAACTGTATGGGATTTTTATCACCGATGCGGCAACGGATACTTTGATGATCTATCCCATTGTTTTTCTTGGGCTGTTTGCGCTCTGGTTTGCCGAGAAAGGATTGCCGGAGAACGGTATCGGTCAAGCCGCATCATGGATCTTGGTAATTGGACTGCTTATTACCTGCTGCAGTAACCTGGACATTACAAGCTCATACTATTTGCAGGCGGAGGCCTATCAGGAACAGACCTTTGCCTATGAGAACCGCCTGCTATCTCGGATCGAGCAGACAGAGGGATATTATCCCGGGATCCCCGTCGCAATTATCACAAACGGGAGCAACGAATATACGGGTATGGATACCGGAATCTTCACTCACTCATGGAATCAACGCGGGTTGTGGAACCCCTATGTGGGCACAAAGGGTACTGTCATGCCAAAAACGCTGGATCTGATCAGGATGTATACTGGCGTTTCGCTGACCAGAGCGACGACTGAACAGATCGAAGAAGTGCAGCGCTCGTCGGAATTCGCCGAAATGAGCGCCTTCCCGCTGAACGGGAGCACGAAGGTGATTGCTGGGGTCCTGACCGTCAACTGCATTTACCGTGAGGTGGCTGTTATGCAGGCGGATGATCACACGCTTCTCCTGAATTACATTAATCGGGTGCCTGTGGATAGCGAGGACGGAGGCACCTACGCGTGGTATGTCTATCGTGATGGCGTGAGAGTTCCGGAGCTGGAAAGAGACTACAGAGACGTGCCGGAACATCTGGTTTCTTTAACAGAGGATGGGAAATATACCTTCAAAGGATTCTGCAAAGACGGCCGGAGTACGAAAAACGTAGTTAGCGGCGCTGTTGAACTTAAGAACGGCGTTATCGTAGAGAATCCTGATCTCCGGCAAATAACGATGGAGGAGGCAATCAGCCGCGCCCTGTCGCCGATTCAGATCCAGACAGAATTAATAGGGAATCGGGAGATCAGACTAAAAATGCTAGACAACACACTTCACCCCGGACCGGAGTATACCTATGCATGGCGCGTTTACCGCGACGGTGAGCATCTGCAGGAATATGATCGTGCGTTTGAAGCCGAGTCTCAATATGATCTGATTTTGGCTGAAGACGGTACATACCGTTTTGAATTGATTTATCGCAGCGGGGACGGGACTGAGATCTCGGTTTTCAGTGAGGAAAGCGATATTATCAACGAACTGGAGATTTTCTGCGTGAATCAGAATACGATACTGCTGAGTTATGTCGGTCCTGCGTCAGAGGAAAAGGGAGCGACATTTGCTTGGTATGTATACAAAGATACGGAACGGCTGCCAGAATTGGGTGGCGACTATCAGACCAAGGCAGCGCATTTAGTAACGTTGGAAGAGGACGGAGTCTATACGTTTAAGTGCTTCATCCGCGGTGCTGATACACAGAGATCAGTCATAAGCATGCCTGTTGTAGTGGAGAACGGAACGATCGCAACAGATGCGAGACTTGGGGAAATCAGCATGGAAGAAGCCGTCCGGCGGACAAAACCTGAAGTAGAAATCCAAATCACGCTGGTGGGTGATCGTGGAGTCAAACTGACGATGATCGACAACGATCTCAATGCAGGGACTGAGTATACTTACGCGTGGTATGTCTACCGCAATGGTGAACGCCTGAAGGAATTCGACCGGATGTATGCTTCCGATCCAGAGTATGATCTGATCCTGGCGGAGGATGGCGAATACCAATTCAAGCTCTTTTACAGGAGCGGAGATATCAGAAACTCCATCATGAGCGAGAAGATTACGATCGGCGGCGCACAGGCCGCGCAGCCCGCCGCCTGACGAAAAACAAGGAGAGACCATATGATACCATTTAATATTCCGCCCTTTGTCGGCACGGAGCTGGACCATGTGAAAGCGGCGATCGCCTCCCATAAGATCTGCGGGGACGGGGCCTATACGAAAAAATGCAGCGCGTGGCTGGAGGAGCGCTTCGGCGCACGGAAGGCGCTGCTGACCACCAGCGGCTCCACGGCGCTGGACATGGCCGCGCTGCTCTGCGGCATCGAACCGGGCGACGAGGTGATCCTTCCCAGCTTCACCTTTTCCAGTACGGCCAACTCCTTTGTCCTGGCGGGCGCGAAGCTCGTGTTCGTGGACATCCGCCCGGACACCATGAACATCGATGAGACAAAGATCGAGGCCGCGATCACGGAGCGGACCCGTGTGATCGTTCCCGTACATTACGCCGGCGTCGCCTGCGAAATGGATACCATTATGGACATTGCCAGGCGGCACGGCTTGCGGGTCGTGGAGGACGCCGCACAGGGCGTAATGAGCACCTACAAGGGCAGAGCGCTGGGAACGATCGGCGACTTCGGCTGCTTCTCCTTCCATGAGACCAAGAACTACTCCATGGGAGAGGGCGGCGCGCTGCTGGTCAACGACCAGGCGCAGATCGAGCGGGCTGAGATCATCCGCGAAAAGGGCACGAACCGCTCTCGCTTTCTGCGTGGCCAGGTGGACAAGTATACCTGGGTCGACTACGGCGACAGCTATCTGCCGAGCGAGTTGAACGCTGCCTACCTGTGGGGACAGCTGGAGGCCGCAGACGCGATCAACGAGGACCGACTGCGTTCATGGCGGGGCTATGACGCGGCATTCCGGCCGCTGGCAGCGGCGGGGAAGCTGGAGCTTCCCACAGTCCCGGAGGGCTGTGTCCACAACGCGCACATGTACTATGTCAAGCTGCGGGATCTGGAGGAGCGGACGACGTTTATTTCTTTCCTTAAAGAGCGCGGCGTTTCCAGCGCGTTTCACTATGTGCCATTGCACTCCGCGCCTGCTGGGCTGCGCTTCGGGCGCTTCCACGGTGAGGATCGTTATACGACCGCGGAAAGCGACCGGCTGGTACGGCTGCCGATGTACTACGGCCTGACGGAGGAGGACCTTGAACGGGTCGTCTCCGCGGTGCACGCATTCTTCGCAGGGTGACGCGGTGGCACGGGAACTGTTTGGGATCTACTCGTGGGTGACCTCGCTGCTTTGGGGCCTGATGAACCTCCTGCCGCCCGTGCTGCGAAGTCTCGTTTTTCGGCTGGTGCTGAAAAGGTGCGGCAGGGAAGTGTATATCGACTACCGCACTTATATCCGCTACGCATCCAGAGTGTCCGTCGGGTCGTATACCTGGATCAACCGTGGATGCCGGTTCTTCGCGTCTCATTACAACAAAGACGTGGAGATCCGGATCGGCGAGCATGTGGCGATCGCGCCGGAGTGCTGTTTCCTGGCTGCGGGACATGACTATCACGACCGGACGCTGCCGGATACGGCGGCGACCATCACGGTCGGTGATTATGTCTGGATCGGCGCGAGGAGCACGGTGCTGCCCGGAGTCACTATCGGCGAGGGTGCGGTGATTGGGGCGAATTCTGTCGTGACCCATGATATCCCTCCCTGGACCGTTGCAGTGGGCTCGCCTGCAAGGGTCATCAAGGAACGGGTGTTGAATGAATGAAGGCATCTTTACGGGATTACGCTCTCTTGCATCTGCTGCTGCTGTTTTATTCCCTGGGCGGGATCTGCTCCAAGCTGGCAGGCCGAGAACCGCTCCTGTCGCTCCGCTTCGTCCTGCTGTACGGAGGTATGCTGCTTATTTTGCTGGTTTATGTCGTCGGATGGCAGCAGATCATCAAACACATGCCGATCACAACGGCATACTCCAACAAAGCGGTAGGCCTTCTGTGGAGCACATTGTGGGGCGTGCTGCTGTTTCAGGAGCGGCTGACGCTGCGAATGGTGATCGGTGCGATCGTCGTGCTGTGCGGCGTTGTGATGGTGGTGAGAGCGGATGGATAAACTGACGGCGTATATCTGCATTTTCATCGCGGGCGTGTTCATCTCCTCCGTTTCCCAAATCATGCTGAAAGCCAGCGCTGGCAAGACATATCCGAACAAGCTGAGGGAATACCTGAACCCGACGGTCATCCTCGCATATCTCTTGTTTTTCGGCTGTACCTTCATCGGTATGTACGCGCTGAAGGTGGTGCCGCTCTCCATGTCGCCGATCCTGGAGGCCAGCGGTTACATCTTCGTGGCGGTACTGAGCCGGATCTTTCTGAAAGAGAAGATCTCGGGGAAAAAAGCGCTGGGACTCGGCGTGATCATCTGCGGCATCCTGATTTACGCGCTGTAAAATGACAATAAACAACAAACAACAATAGGAGGAAGCGACAATGAAGAAGGTAGCGATCCTTCAGTCAAATTATATTCCTTGGAAGGGATACTTTGACATCATCGGGTCGGTGGATGAGTTTATCCTTTATGACGACATGCAGTATACCAGAAGAGACTGGAGAAACCGCAACAAGATCAAAACGCCGCAGGGACTCCAGTGGTTGACGATCCCCGTCATCGTGAAAGGGAAATATTATCAGAAAATCAATGAGACGATGGTGAACGGGCATGACTGGATCGACGATCACTGGAAGGGCATTTCCATGAACTATGCGCATGCGGAGTTTTTCGGACAGTACCGCGACAGGATCAAGAGCGTGTATGACCGGTGCCGGGAAGAAGATTATCTGAGCAGGATCAATTACATGTTTTTGACCGAACTGTGCGACATCCTCGGTTTGAAAACCAAAATAACGTGGAGCTCCGATTATCATCTGGTGGACGGGAAAACGGAACGGCTCGTCGGACTGGTCAAGGAAGCGGGAGGGGACTATTACCTTTCCGGACCCGCTGCAAAGGATTATATCGTGCCCGAACTCTTTGAAGAAGCGGGGATCGAACTGGCCTGGATGGATTATTCCGGTTATCCGGAGTACCGGCAGCTCCACGGCGCGTTCGAACACGGCGTCACGGTGCTGGACCTGATCTTCAACGAGGGCGAAAACGCGAGGAGGTTCATGAAGACGTGAAAAAGCTGTTGGTTTTCGGAGCGGACGATTTTGCAGAGCTCGCCAGATACCTGTTCGATCATGATTCGCAATACCGGACGGAAGCGTTCGTCGTCGACGGGCAGTATCGGAAAAGCGACTCCTTCGCCGGCCTGCCTCTCGTCGACTTCGAACATGTAGAAGAAGTCTTTCCCCCGGATCAGTATGAGATGTTTCTGGCGATCGGCTATTCGAAAGTGAATCTCGGCAGAGAAAACAAGTATTACGAGGCAAAGCAAAAGGGCTACCGTCTGGCGACGTATATCAGCTCAAAAGCGACAACATGGGATACTTTGAAGATCGGCGACAACTGCTTCGTGTTCGAATGCAACAACATTCAGCCGTTTACGGAGATCGGAAGCAACGTGATCTTGTGGAGCGGCAATCATATCGGGCACCATTCCAGGATCGGCGACCATGTGTTCGTCACATCCCATGTGGTGGTGTCCGGCAGATGCCACATTGGCAATAACTGCTTTCTGGGCGTGAATTCGACCCTGCATGACCATGTGACGCTGGCGCCTAGGACTGTAGTCGGCGCAGGCGCGGTGATCGCAAAGGATACGGAGCCGGACAGCGTATACAAACCGGCGCAGACCGTGAAGCAGGAACGGAAGGGCAGCCAGTTGAAGTATTTCGGCGCCCCGGTGGACAGTCAGAAATAAATACATCAATATACGGAGGTCAATTGTTATGAAGTGGGAAAAGCTGGGACGAATCTATGATCCGAAAAAGGATTCTTCGGTATTTAAGGGAAAAATGAGTCATGGTGCCAATCCTGTTCCGCTATTGCTACACGATGATGTTTACAGGATCTTTTTCAATGTCAGGGATGAACAGAGCCGGTCCTACCTGACATACCTTGACTATGACATTGTAAAACGTGTGATAGTGTCATTCCCGGGAAAGCTGTTGCTTTCACCGGGAGTGCAAGGTACATTTGACGATTGCGGCTGTTCTCTTGGTTCCATTTTAGATCTTGGCGATAAGTGCTATTTTTATTATTTGGGTTGGAATATTCCCAGAAATCTTCCGTTTATGAATTCGATCGGCATGGCTGTCTATGACAAGGACTCGGACAGTTGTACAAAGATTTCTAGAGGCCCGATCATGGGACGATGCGATGTTGACCCATTCTCAATTTCCTATCCCTTTGTTATGAAAAAGGACAATGTATATCAGATGTGGTATGGGGCCAATTTGGATTGGCGTGATACGACACTGGACAAGTATAACTTTCTGTATGGTCTGAAATACGCCAGTTCTCAGGATGGGATTCATTTCCAGCGAGAAGGGATTATTTGTATTCAGGGAGACGGCGTTATTGATAGCGTATTTGCACGTCCCACTGTGCTTTATGAGGACGGCATTTACCGAATGTGGTATACGTATCGAGGAGAACAGTACCGCATCGGATATGCTGAGTCTGAAGACGGCATCGCATGGACCAGAAAAGACAGCGAAGCGGGGATCGAACCCTCCGGCTCCGAATGGGAAGACGGAGAAATCTCTTATCCCATGGTTTTTCGTCACAAGGGAACGCTGTATATGCTGCATTGCGGAAAGCGCTATGGTCTGACCGGCTTCGGCCTTGCAAGACAGGCGGATGAGTAACATGAGCAGTGAGCACGATACGGCTATCAGTTTCGTGATTCCGTGCTATCGGAGCGAACAGACCGTTGCGGCGGTGATAGATGAGATCAGATCCGTCGTCGGCAAAATGGACGGGTATACCTATGAGATCATTGCCGTAGACGACAATTCTCCGGATCATGTTTATCAGGTGCTCAGGGAATTGGCTTCTCAGGATCCACAGATCAAGGCGATCCGATTTGCCAAGAACTTCGGACAGCATGCCGGGCTTCTGGCGGGGATCAGAGCGTCCTCGGGGGAGTATGTCGTCACAGTGGACGACGACGGCCAATGCCCGCTCGATCATTTGAAAGAAATGATCGAGCCCTTGGTAGAGGGCTGGGACGTCTCAATCGCGCAATACGGCAAGAAAAAGCAGAGCTGGTTTAAGAATCTCTGCAGCCGGGCAAACGAAACGGCTGCGAACATGCTGATCGACAAGCCGAAAGAGATCCAGATGGGGAACTATATGGCGCTTCGGCGGTTCGTCGCCGATGAGATCTGCAATTATTCGGGACCGTATCCTTATCTTTCCGGTCTGTTTTTCCGATCCAGCGCCCATGTGATCAATGTTCCCATGGAGGAGCGGCCGCGCATGGCCGGGGGCACCACTTATACGCTCCGTAAGCTGTTTGCCCTGTGGATCAACAGTTTTACCGCCTTTTCGATCAAACCGCTGCGGTTTGTGACATATTTCGGAAGCTTTGTTGCGGCTGTCGGCGTCATATATGGCATCATCGTTCTCCTCAGAAAGATCATCAACCCCAATACGATCGTTGGGTGGAGTTCCATCGCTGTTCTGGTATCTGTTCTGGGCGGAATCACCCTTTTCGGACTGGGGATCGTCGGGGAATATATCGGCAGGATCTATATGAGCCTGAACAGCATGCCGCAATACGTCGTGAGAGATTCAACCAATATGGACGCGCAGACCGAGAGCCGCGTCAGAGATATTAAGAGTCATTATCCCTACAGTGATGACACTTGCATGATGCGCTGAATCAACACATCAGGTAAGGTCTCATCTATCATTCCTTCGGAGGGCTCACTATGAAAGGCATCATTCTCGCCGGGGGCTCCGGCACCAGACTGTACCCCATCACCAAGGGCGTCAGCAAGCAGGCGCTCGCCATCTATGACAAACCCATGATCTATTACCCGCTGTCCACGCTGATGCTGGCGGGGATCCGCGAAGTGCTGATCATCTCAACGCCGCGGGACATCCACGTTTTCGAGGACATCCTCGGAGACGGCGCGCAGCTCGGCATGAAGTTTGAATACGCGATCCAGGAAGCGCCCAATGGACTGGCGGAGGCGTTCATCATCGGAGAAAAGTTCATTGGTGATGATAACGTCGCGCTGGTGTTGGGGGACAATATCTTTTACGGCGCGGGTTTTTCCGCGTTTCTCGAGCAGGCTGCGGCTGTCAAAGAAGGCGCGGTCGTTTTCGGCTATCCGGTCCACAATCCTTCCAGCTTCGGCGTTGTGGAGTTTGACAAGGACGGAAACGTTGTATCTCTGGAGGAGAAGCCGGAAAAACCGAAATCCAACTATGCCGTGCCGGGCCTGTATTTCTACGACAACAGCGTGATCGAGATCGCGAAGAATGTAAAGCCGTCCGCGCGCGGAGAATTGGAAATCACCTCGGTGAACAACGAATATCTCCGCCGGGGCAAGCTGAAAGTGGTGCCGTTTTTCCGCGGCATGGCCTGGCTGGATACCGGAACATATGAAGGCCTGCAGGAGGCGTCCACCTTCGTCTACATCATCCAGAAGCGGCAGGGGTTGTACGTCGCATGCATCGAGGAGATCGCGTGGCGCAAGGGCTTCATCGACACGGCGCAGCTGCTGGAGCTGGCCAAACCGCTGATGAAGACGGAATACGGACAGTACCTGAAAGCCATTGCGGAAACCGAATGAGCGGCAGAATTGCTCCGAACGCGGAGAGAAAACTGACCCGGCTGCTGGATCGCTACGCAGAGATCCGGCCGGACGGTTTCCGCATCAACCTTGCGGCGGCGCACGCGCAGTGGGACCGGTGCCTGAAGCAGCTGGGCCTGCATTATGCCTATGCGCGCATGGCCGCATACCTCTGCCATACCTATCTGAAGCGCTTCGGAGAACCGTTCCTTTTCTCCGAGGACTGCGTCGCCTGGGAGATCCAGTATCATGTCGATGCATACATGGCCGCGCGGGGCTATCGCCACTATTCCCGCAACGCGACGACATTGTTGTACAGCAAAGCGGCGCTCATCAGCCACTGCAGAGAAGTGGACATCTCTGTGGACGACATGAACGACTTGAAGCAGAGGACGATGTTTCGCTACCGCAGCGGGATCCGGGACTGTTATAAAAACACGCCGCGCGATCCATTCCGGAGAAGACGGCAGTCACGTCGCTCCGATATTTGATATGAGGTGATCACATATGAAGAATATCCTGGTTACCGGCGGGGCCGGTTTCATCGGCTCCAACTTTATCTATTACACTCTGGACCACTATCAGGAAGCATCCGTAGTGAATCTGGATGCCTTGACCTACGCGGGGAATCTGGAAAACCTGAAGGACGTGAAGGGCGATCCTCGCTATACCTTCATCAAGGGGGATATCCGGGACCGGGCATTGGTGGAATCGCTGTTCGATCGCTATGATTTCGATACAGTGGTACATTTTGCCGCAGAGTCCCACGTGGATCGCAGCATCCTGGAGCCGGAGCTGTTCCTGACAACCAACATCATCGGCAGCCAAACCCTGCTGGACGCGGCGAAGCGGCACTGGAAGCTCGCGCCGGACGACAAATATTCGCGCGATTACCGCCAGGGCGTACGGTATCTGCAGGTTTCCACCGACGAGGTTTACGGCGCGCTGGGACCGGAGGGCATGTTCACCGAGACGACGCCGCTGTCCCCCAACAGCCCCTACTCCGCCTCCAAGGCCGGTGCGGACATGATCGTGCGCGCCTACCATGAGACCTACGGCATGCCAGTCAATATCACGCGCTGCTCCAACAATTACGGGCCCTATCAGTTTCCTGAGAAGCTGATTCCCCTGATGATCCACAACGCGCAGCACGACAAGCCCCTGCCGGTCTACGGCGACGGTATGCAGATCCGCGACTGGCTGCACGTCTCGGACCACTGCTCCGCCATCGCGACCGTGCTGGAAAAGGGGAAGATCGGCGAGATTTACAACATCGGCGGGAACAACGAAAAGGCGAACATCGAGATCGTAAAACTGATTCTGCGCCAACTTGGAAAGCCGGAGACCCTGATCACGTATGTGAAGGATCGCCCCGGACACGATCGGCGCTACGCGATCGACAACACGAAGATCACGACGCAGCTCGGCTGGCGCCCCGCCTATACCTTCGAGCGCGGCATGCATGAGACCATCGACTGGTATCTGGAGCACACGGAGTGGATCGAGCATGTTACTTCGGGTGCCTACCAGAACTACTACGATCACATGTACGGCGGCGCAAAAGTGTAATGCCGAGGAAGAAAAGCGCGTAAAAGAATTCCCGTGGAGTCTTCCACGGGAATTCTTTTATGGATGAAGCGCCATCATCTGTAATTTACATACCATTCCGCGAACTTCCGGAGACCTTCTCTGATCCCGGTTTTCGGTCGGAAGGCATAGTCGGCTTCCAGCGCGGTGGTGTCCGCATAGGTCACGGCAACGTCGCCGGGCTGCATGGCGACCAGTTCCCTGTGAGATGCGAAGTCATAGTCTGCCGGGAGCAGTCCGGCGCGGACAAGCTCTTCCTGCAGGGTGGAGATGAGATCCAGGAGGCGCACCGGCGTTCCGCAGCCGATGTCATAGACGGCATAGGGCGCCTGCGGAAGGCCGTCATTGCCCAGTTTTTTCTCCGGCGCGCCGCGCATGACGCGCAGGATGCTCTCCACGACGTCGTCGATATAGGTGAAATCGCGCTGACTCTCGCCGTGGTTGTGGATCCGGATCGTTTTCCCTTCCACTAGCTGCTGTGTCGCAGTATAGTAGAACATGTCCGGCCGGCCGGCGGGGCCATAGACAGAGAACAGACGAAGCCCCGTCGCGGGGATGTTGTAGAGCTTCGAGTAGCTGTGCGCCAGCAGCTCGTTGCTCTTTTTTGTCGCCACGTCAAGGGAAACGGGCTTGTCTTCCCTTTGAGCGTCCGTGCCTCTGCCGTCGTCATAGACGCTGCTGCTGGACGCGAAGACCAGGTGCTCCACGGGATTGCGGCGGCAGGCCTCCAGAATATTGTAAAAACCGATGAGGTTGGATTCCATGCACACGTCCGGATGGTCGATGCTGTATTGTACGCCATCCTGCGCCGCGAGGTTGACGACCACGTCTGGCCTGTACTCCGCGAAGACGCGGTCTACCAGCGCTTTGTCGGCGATGGAACCGCGGACGAAAACGTGCTTCACGCCGGACGACGCTGCGGCATCCTCGATTCGGCGGAGGCGGTATTCCTTCAGCGCCGGGTCGTAGTAATCGTTCATGTTGTCGAAGCTAACGACCGTACCGCTCAGAAGATCCTCCAGCAGGCGCAAAACAAGGTGCGCGCCGATAAAGCCCGGCGAGCCGGTGACGAGGATCGTCTTGCCGTTCAGAAGGACGGAGGTTTTCTCCTGACTGCGAAGATCGGAATCCA
>JAEEGL010474199.1_pt1 | contig 11306 bp, 7 predicted proteins | sample 9134231 | NCBI WGS metagenome assembly JAEEGL01 (sample SAMN16246548, study PRJNA631951) | gut metagenome | biome: gut microbiome; feature: rumen; material: fiber-attached | host: Bos | place: Iran: Karaj | collected 2018-10
CAACCTCAATATACGTGAGGTCAAGGAGTATACTCCCGAACCTGTAGAAGAGAAGACGTTCGGACAGAGGCTTTCGGAAGAATTCCTTGACAGCTGCGGTGAGGCGTGGGAGACGATCCAGGATTTCGTTATCGGATTTGTCGCATTCCTTCCGATGCTGCTCGTAACACTTATCATACTGTTTGTAATATTCATTATCGTATTCGGCATAATCAAAGGCATTATCGCCATTGTTAAAAAGTCAAACAAGAATAAACCGCCCAAGGCACCCAAGCCCTCAAAGGCAAAGGGCAGACCTACGGCAACTCTTGTTGATACACCTCCCGCACAGGCGCAGCAAAATGCTCCGGCCGGAAGCGAAGGCGGAGAGAATAAATAATGCCGGAAGATGTTCAAAAGTCCGGATTTGTTGCAGTGATCGGAAGACCGAATGTCGGTAAATCAACTCTGTCCAACAGGATAATAGGCCAGAAGATCGCGATCACATCCGACAAACCGCAGACGACACGAAACCGGATAAGGACCGTATATACTTCGGATAAAGGACAGATAGTATTCCTTGATACTCCGGGGATACACAAAGCCAAGAACCGTCTCGGCGAGTACATGATGAAGGTCGCGAAGAAAAGCATATCGGACGTCGATCTTATACTGTGGCTCGTCGAAGCGGATGAGCATATCGGAGGCGGAGACAGGAATATAGCAGAATCGCTTGAGGGTGTCGATATACCTGTATTTCTTGTAATAAACAAGACCGACACGAAAAAGAAAGAAGATCTTCTGGCGATAATAGATGCTTTCAGGGATTTATGTGACTTTGCCGAAGTTGTCCCCGTGTCCGCACTTACAGGAGATAACGTTGACGTCCTTATCGACCTGATATTCCGATATCTTCCAGAAGGGGTTCCGTTTTTCGATGAGGATACCGTGACCGATCAGCCGGTCAGGCAGATAGTAGCCGAACTTATCAGGGAAAAAGCGTTAAAATGCCTTGATGACGAGATACCTCACGGTGTGGCCGTGACGGTTGAGACAATGGAATATAAGGAAAAGATCGTAAATATCGATGCCACGATCATATGCGAAAAAGAATCACATAAAGGCATAATCATCGGTAAAGGCGGAGCCATGATCAAAAAGATCGGTAGCGCCGCACGATATGAGATCGAGAAACTTGTTGAAAAAAAGGTCAATCTGAAACTGTGGATCAAGGTCAGAAAAGACTGGCGCACATCCGATCTGATGCTTAAGAATTTCGGCTACGATGCCAAAAGGATAGACTGATGGCGGACAATAATTTCGGCCCCGTCATAGTGACGGGAATGATACTGTCAAGTTCACCGTCCGGAGATTACGACAGACGTATCGTGATGCTCACGAGGGACAGAGGAAAGATCACGGCATTCGCTAAGGGTGCGAGACGTCAGGGGTCCAGGCTCCTGGCTGCCACCGAACAGTTCTGCTTTGGAAATTTCAAGATGTTTGAAGGCAGGAGCGCATATAATCTCGTTGAAGCTTCAGTGACGAATTACTTCGAGGAACTGAGGGAAGATTTTGAAGGCGCATGCCTCGGGATGTTTTTTCTGGAATATGCCGATTATTATACGAGAGAAAACAACGACGAGGTCGAGATGCTAAAGCTTCTGTATCAGTCGATGAAGGCTATATGCAGCGATTCACTTGACAACAGACTCGTCAGAGCGGTCTATGAGATCAAGGCACTGGTGGTTAACGGTGAGTTTCCGGGTGTTCCCGCAGATAACAAATTGGATCCGTCGACCGTATATACAGTTGACTTTATAGTAAAGACCCCGATAGAGAAGTTATATACGTTTGCGGTAAGCGACAAGGTACTCGGCCAGCTTTCGGATCTGGCCACATTATACAGAGAGAGGTTCATTGACAGAAAGTTCAAAAGTCTGGACCTTTTGGACAATCTGGGAGTATAATCTATTAGTTGCTTTTGGATCAACGGAGACTGAATTGAAAAAGATCTGTTTTCTAATCGGAATATTGCTTACTCTTTCTTTCCTGGCGGGATGTTCGGACGGGGAAAATGATTTTGACGAGACAACCGTATCTGTCGAGAAGAACGGAAAGATCAGTGAGCATATCGTTGAGGTATTCGACAAGGATTACTATAATGTCGAAGAATTAAAGGGTGAATACACAAATGCCGTTGATCAGTACAACGAATCGATCGGTGGCGAAGAGATCAAACTTAAAAGACTCGAACTGAAGGATTCCAAGGTATTTGTGGACATCGCTTTTACCGGCCCTTCCGATTACGAGAGCTTTGTAGGAGAAACACTTTTTGTCGGAACGATCAACGATGCGTATGATAACGGCTATTCTATGGATGTAACGCTTAAGGGAGTCGAAGGCGGGGACAAGATAGGAAAAGTCAGGATTATGGGAATGAGTGATAAGGATATCATCATTTTGAGCGAACACGTCAGGGTCAAGACATACAAGGATATCGCCTATGTTTCCGCAAACGTTGATGTGATCGATAACAGACAGGCAAGGATACTTAGCGAATCGGACGGACTCGCATATCTGATACTTAAATAAAGGAGAAAACTATTATGGCATTTTCAATGGACAAGATCGTGGCACTGGCAAAATCAAGGGGATTCGTATATCCCGGGTCCGAGATATACGGGGGCCTGGCAAATACATGGGATTACGGAAACCTCGGTGTTGAACTTAAGAACAACGTAAAGCGTGCATGGTGGCAGAAATTTGTCCAGGAAAGCCCTTATAATGTCGGTGTTGACTGCGCGATCCTCATGAATCCGCAGACATGGGTCGCATCGGGACATCTCGGCAGCTTTTCGGATCCTCTTATGGATTGTAAGGATTGTCATGAAAGATTCAGGGCTGATAAGATCATCGAGGATTTTGCGGCCGAAAAAAACATCAAACTTGAGTCTTCGGTCGACGGATGGTCCCATGAGGAAATGGAAAAGTTCATAAACGACAATAATGTTCCCTGTCCTTCATGCGGTAAGCATAATTTTACGCAGATAAGGGAATTCAATCTTATGTTCAAGACATTCCAGGGTGTTACGGAAGACGCAAAGAGTATCGTGTATCTGCGTCCGGAAACGGCCCAGGGTATTTTTGTCAATTTCAAGAACGTACAGAGAACATCACGTAAAAAGGTTCCTTTCGGAATATGTCAGGTCGGTAAATCATTCAGAAACGAGATCACACCCGGAAACTTTACATTCAGGACCAGAGAGTTCGAACAGATGGAGCTTGAGTTTTTCTGCAAGCCCGGGACTCAGACCGAGTGGTTCGAGTATTGGAGAAAATTCTGTTACGAATGGCTCTTAAGCCTCGGTATCAAAAAGGAAAACCTTCGTCTTCGTGACCACGACAAGGAAGAGCTTTCGTTCTACAGCGATCATACGACGGATATAGAATATGCATTTCCGTTCACCGACTGGGGTGAACTGTGGGGTATAGCGTCAAGGACGGATTATGACCTTACACAGCACCAGAATACATCCGGCGAGCCTATGGATTATTTTGATGACGAGACGAACGAGAAATACATACCTTATGTTGTTGAACCGTCACTCGGAGCAGACCGCGTCACGCTCGCATTTTTGTGTGAGGCATATGATGAAGAGAACATCGGTACCGAGGATAAGCCCGATATGCGTACCGTGCTTCATTTTCATCCCGCAATAGCTCCCGTGAAGATCGGTGTGCTTCCGCTTTCGAAGAAGCTTAACGAAGGTGCGGAAAAGATATACGCGCAGCTTTCGAAAAAGTACAACTGTGAGTTTGATGACAGAGGCAATATCGGAAAGAGATACAGAAGACAGGACGAGATCGGAACACCGTTCTGTGTTACTTATGATTTCGATTCGGAAGAAGATGCATCCGTAACGGTAAGATTCCGCGATTCAATGGAACAGGAGCGTATCAGGATAGACGAGCTTGACAACTGGTTTTCAGACAAGTTCGATTTCTGACATATGATCAATGGACAATGCAATGTTGTCTGTGATATAAATATCCATAGTGGATCCGATATTCATTAAATTTTTTATATGGAGGAAGAGTAATGAATCTACGAAAGAAAAAATGGGTTTATCTGTTTGGTGAAGGAAATGCGGAGATGCGTAACCTTCTCGGCGGAAAAGGTGCAAACCTTGCGGAGATGACAAATATCGGTCTTCCCGTACCTCAGGGTTTTACCATCACGACTGAGGCATGTACTCAGTATTATGAGGATGGCAGACAGATCAATGATGAGATCATGGGACAGATAATGGAGTTTGTCGGACGTATCGAGATGATGAACGACAAGTATTTCGGTGATCCGGAGAAGCCGTTGCTGGTTTCAGTACGTTCGGGTGCAAGGGCATCAATGCCCGGTATGATGGATACGATACTTAACCTCGGAATGAACGAGGAAGTCGTAGAGGCCATGATCAAGGCAAATCCCGATCCCAAGTTCGAAAGATTCGTTTATGATTCATACAGACGTTTCATCCAGATGTTCTCGGATGTTGTTATGGGTGTCGGCAAGAAACATTTTGAAGAGCTCATTGATGTGATGAAGCAGAAGAAAGGCGTTGAATATGACGTTGATCTTACGGCTTCAGATCTTAAGGAGCTTGCTGAGGAATTCAAGGCCGAGTACAAGAAGGAACTTGAAGAGGATTTCCCTTCCGATCCGATCATTCAGCTTAAAGAAGCCATTAAGGCAGTGTTCAGAAGCTGGGATAATCCGAGAGCAAACGTTTACCGTCGTGACAACGACATTCCTTACAGCTGGGGTACCGCTGTTTCCGTAATGCCTATGGTATTCGGTAACCTTAACAACAATTCCGGAACAGGTGTTGCATTCACAAGAGATCCTGCCACAGGCGAAAAGAAGCTCATGGGTGAGTTCCTCGTAAACGCACAGGGTGAGGACGTTGTTGCGGGTATCCGTACACCTATGAAGATAGCCGAGATGGAGAAGCAGTTCCCCGAAGCTTATCAGTCATTCATTAAGGTGTGCAAGATACTTGAGAACCATTACCATGATATGCAGGATATGGAGTTCACCGTTGAGAACGGAAAACTTTTCATGCTCCAGTGCCGTAACGGAAAGAGGACCGCACAGGCAGCGCTTAAGATCGCATGCGATCTTGTCGATGAGGGAATGAAGACGGAAGAACAGGCAGTTGCCATGATCGACCCGAGAAACCTCGATACACTTCTTCATCCCCAGTTTGATGCAAATGTACTTAAGAATTCAAAACCTCTCGGAAGAGGACTCGGTGCTTCTCCCGGTGCTGCATGCGGTAAGATCGTATTTACCGCGGAAGATGCGGAAGAGTGGAACAACAAGGGTGAGAAGGTCGTTCTCGTAAGACTTGAGACAAGCCCTGAAGATATCACAGGAATGAAGGCTGCACAGGGAATACTTACAGTGCGCGGCGGTATGACGAGCCATGCTGCCGTTGTTGCCCGTGGTATGGGTAAGTGCTGTGTCAGCGGATGCGGTGACATCACGATGGATGAAGCCAACAAGAAGTTCAGCCTTGGCGGTAAAGAGTTCAAAGAGGGTGATTTCATCTCTATCGACGGTACAACAGGTAATATATATGACGGTAAGATCGCAACGGTTGATGCAACCATCGCCGGTGAGTTCGGACGAATCATGTCATGGGCTGATAAATACCGCACAATGAAGGTTCGTACAAATGCCGACACACCTCACGACGCCAAGAAAGCAAGAGAACTCGGAGCCGAGGGAATCGGTCTTTGCCGTACAGAGCATATGTTCTTCGAAGGCGACAGGATCGATGCATTCCGTGAGATGATATGTTCGGATACGGTAGAAGAGCGCGAAAAAGCACTTGATAAGATACTTCCATATCAGCAGGGCGATTTCGAGAAGCTTTATGAAGCTCTTGAGGGATATCCGGTTACGATCCGTTTCCTCGATCCGCCTCTTCACGAGTTCGTTCCGACAGAAGCGGCTGATATAGAGAAGCTTGCAAAGACACAGAATAAGAGTGTCGAGGATATCAAAGCCATCATTGATTCGCTCCATGAGTTCAATCCCATGATGGGACACCGCGGATGCCGTCTTGCGGTAACATATCCCGAAATCGCAAAGATGCAGACGAGGGCAGTTATAAGGGCAGCAATAAATGTTTCCAAGAAGCATTCGAACTGGAGCGTTAAGCCCGAGATAATGATCCCTCTTGTAGGTGATATCAAGGAATTTAATTTCGTCAAGAATATAGTAGTTGAGACTGCAAATGAGGAGATCAAGGCTGCAGGGTTCAAGCTTGAGTATGAAGTCGGTACAATGATCGAGATCCCCAGAGCTGCGCTCACTGCTGACGAGATAGCAGCAAATGCTGATTTCTTCTGCTTCGGTACAAATGACCTTACGCAGATGACATATGGTTTCTCAAGGGACGATGCAGGTAAGTTCCTAAATGCTTACTATGATACGAAGATATTTGAGTATGATCCGTTCCAGAAGCTTGACAGGGACGGCGTCGGCAAGCTCATGAAGATGTCCATGGATCTCGGAAAGCCCGTCAATCCGAATCTTCATGTCGGTATATGCGGAGAGCACGGTGGAGATCCTTCATCGGTAGAGTTCTGCAACAGCCTCGGCCTTGATTATGTATCATGTTCACCTTTCAGGGTACCGATTGCAAGACTTGCCGCAGCCCAGGCTGCAATCGCGCAGAAGTAATCAATATTGGTCATATGATAAATGCAAAAGGGATTCGGACATACCGGGTTCCTTTTGTATGTTATAATACCTAAAGTCCGTTTGTTTGAAAAAAGGAGTCTCATATGAATGTATTTGTAACTGGAGGCGCAGGTTATATAGGAAGCCACACTGTTCTTCAGCTTTTACGCGAGGGACATGACGTAACGGTCCTTGATAATCTTTCCAATTCGTCAGAGATATCGCTTCAGCGTGTGGCTAAACTTGCCGGAAAAGAAGCAAAGTTATATATCGGAGATATTCTCGACCGTGATCTTCTTGATCGTATATGCAGCGAGAATTCCTTCGATTGTTGTATTCACTTTGCCGGGCTTAAAGCTGTCGGAGAATCGGTTGCGAAGCCCTGGGAGTACTATAACAACAATATTACCGGAACTCTGAATGTTCTGGCTGCGCTTCGCGATCATAACATGAAGAATTTCATCTTTTCTTCATCGGCTACAGTATACGGCGATCCCGAGATCATACCGATCACGGAAGAATGTCCAAAGGGTGTGTGCACCAATCCTTACGGATGGACAAAATCCATGATAGAACAGATACTTATGGATATGGCGAAGGCCGACAGCGAGTGGAATATCGTGATCCTTCGGTACTTTAATCCGATCGGTGCGGATCCTTCGGGCGAGATAGGGGAAAACCCCAGAGGAATCCCGAACAACCTGATGCCGTATGTAACACAGGTGGCGGTAGGAAGACTTGAAAAGCTCGGTGTATTCGGAAACGATTATGACACACCGGACGGTACCGGAGTCAGGGATTACATCCATGTATCCGATCTGGCTGACGGACATATAAAGGCACTTGCCAAGATCAAGGAAAAAGCGGGACTTTGCTTATATAATCTCGGAACGGGAAGGGGTGTCTCGGTCCTTGAACTCGTAAAGAGTTTTGAGGAGGCCAACGGCATCAGCATACCTTACGAGATCAAAGAAAGACGCCCCGGAGACATAGCTACATGTTATGCGGATGCCTCAAAGGCCAAAGAGGAACTCGGATGGACGGCAAAGTATGATATAGTAGATATGTGCCGTGATTCATGGAACTGGCAGAGTAAGAATCCGAACGGATACTGATGAAAAGACTTCTGGTTTATCTTAAAGATTATAAAAAAGAGTGTGTTCTGGCACCGCTTTTCAAAATGCTCGAAGCAGTATTTGAACTTGCGGTGCCTGTTGTAATTGCACAGATGATCGATAACGGTATAAGAACGGGAGCATCTCCTGTGATCGTAAGGTCATTTTGCATACTCATCATTCTTGCGGTTATCGGTCTTACGGTTTCCTGTACAGCCCAGTTTTTTGCCGCAAAGGCTGCGACGGGTTTTTCGAAGAACCTGCGTCATGATCTTTTTGCGCACATACTCTCGTTTGACTTTAACGAAATAGACAGCATCGGAACATCGACACTTATCACAAGACAGACTGCGGACGTCAACATTTTACAGAACGGCGTTAATATGTTCCTGCGTCTGTTCCTTCGATCACCTTTCATAGTAGCCGGTGCTCTTGTGATGTCATTTATGATAGACGTAAAGAGTGCTCTTGTTTTTACGGTTGTCATAGCTTTATTATCCGTTGTCGTGACAATGATAATGAAGACCAATATACCGCTTCTGAAGGCAGTCCAGAAAAAACTCGATGATGTTCTTAGCCTTGTGAGAGAAAACCTCTCGGGAATAAGGGTCATAAGGGCATTTACTCTCGAAGATTCACAGATAGCAGGTTTTGAGACGACCAACAGGGATCTTACCGGTATGCAGCTTCACGCCGGAAAGATATCCGCACTTCTTAATCCGCTTACCTATGTCATTGTGAATCTCGGAATAGTCCTGCTCATATATGTCGGAGGGATAAGGATAGAGGAAGGGATCCTTACCAAAGGCGAAGTTGTGGCTCTGTATAATTACATGTCGCAGATACTCCTCGAACTCATCAAATTCGCAAATCTTATCATTACACTAAACAGGACATTCGCATCTGCAGCCAGGGTCAATGAGATATTCGATACAGTACCCCGGATGGATACATCAGCATCAGAACGGTCCATAGACGAAGAAATATCAGGTCCGATCATAGAATTTGATGATGTGTCCCTTAAGTATCATGAGGGAGCGGATGAAGCGATCAGCAATATATCATTTAAGATCGACAGAGGATCTTCGTTCGGGATCATCGGAGGAACGGGCTCGGGGAAAACATCGGTGGCATCTCTTATCCCGAGGTTTTATGATGCAACGGCCGGACTTGTAAAGATAGCGGGTACTGATATACGTCTTATAGATATACAGACTCTTCGAAGGTATATAGGAACAGTCATGCAAAAGAGCGTTCTGTTTGAAGGAACGATAAGGGATAATCTTAAATGGGGAAATCCTTCGGCAACGGACAAGCAGCTCCTTGATGCCGCGCGGGCCGCAGTATGTCTTGAAGTGATAGAACAGAAGGGTGGCCTTGATGCCAAGGTTGAGCCCGGAGGAAAGAACTTCTCGGGAGGGCAGCGACAGAGATTGTCGATCGCAAGAGTACTGGCAGGAAGATATCCCGTGATCATCCTCGATGACAGTTCATCCGCACTTGATTATATGACTGATCAGAAGCTTCGCGCCAATCTGCGAAGTCTTGACTATCATCCGACCATTGTGATCATATCACAGAGATCGATCTCCGTATCGGATTGTGACAGGATACTCGTTCTTGATGACGGCAATCAGGTGGGTCTCGGTACTCACAATGAGCTGCTCGATAATTGTGAGGTTTACAGGCAGATTTACTCTGCCGGAGTATCAGAGGAGGATAGCTGATGGCAATGGATACATCGGGTTTTGTCCCGAAAGGAAATTTAAATGCCGATGCCGATGCGCTTTCTTCGATGGGCAGGGCAGGGACGATAAAACGCGTTCTTTATTTTCTTAAAAGATATACGGCAGGTATTCTGGTTTCGCTCTTTCTGGCGGCGGTCTGTGTTGTTACAACACTTCTCGGACCTATCTATGTCGGGATGGCGATAGATGCTATCTCAGAAGGGATCAGGGAGGTTGTAAAACCGCTTGCGATGGCCGGATTGTTTGCCGCATGTGCCGGCACCTCGCAATATGTGATGAACCTTATCAATAACCGTATTTCCTATAATACGGTGAGGGATATAAGGAATGAAGCGATCAAAAAGATAGAGAATCTGCCGCTTTCGTATGTAGACTCTCATCCGCAGGGTGATATAGTCAGCCGTGTTGTTGCCGACGCCGATCAGTTTGCAGAAGGTCTGTTGCTCGGGTTTACGCAGGCATTTACCGGTATCATGACGATAGCACTGACGCTGTTTTTCATGTTCAGGATGAATGTCCTGATAACGCTTGTTGTCGTGCTTGTGACTCCGTTATCGATATTCATTGCCAGATTCATATCACGAAGGACTTACTCGATGTTTAAAAAACAGAGCGTACTGCGTGGTAAGCAGACATCACTGATCGATGAAATGATCGGAAATGAGAAGGTCGTTAAGGCTTTTTCAAAAGAGAGTGAAGTACTTGAAAGATTTGACAGCGTTAACGAGGAACTTACGACATCTTCGCTTAATGCTATATTCTTTTCGTCTCTTACAAACCCGGCAACAAGGTTTGTCAACGCTATATGTTATGCACTTGTTGCACTTTTCGGTGCCTTTTTCTGTATCGGTACCGACGGGCCGCTTTCGTCTCTTCTGATCGGTGGGACGGTCGGAACGCTTACCGTGTTCCTGTCGTATGCCAATCAGTATACCAAACCGTTCAATGAGATCAGCTCCGTCATCTCGGAACTTCAAAATGCTCTTGCATGTGCAGCCAGGGTGTTTGAGATCCTTGATGAGGATAATGAGTCGGATGACACCGATGATATCGTCCTTAATGAATGCAACGGTGATGTTGCCATCCAAAACGTTGATTTTTCATATGTCAAAGACAGGGAACTGATAAAAGATCTGAATGTTGATGTGAAGCAGGGTCAGAGAGTAGCGATCGTAGGCCCCACCGGATGCGGAAAGACAACGATAATTAATCTTCTTATGAGATTTTATGATGTCGACAGGGGAAGTATCAGCGTAGACAATACCGACATAAGGGATATAACAAGAAAGAGTCTTCGCTCCATGTACGGCATGGTGCTTCAGGATACGTGGCTTAAACGAGGAACGATAATGGACAACCTTCGTATCTCCAAACCTGAAGCGAGTGATGAGGAGATAATCGAAGCCGCAAAAGCGACGCATGCACACGGATTTATCAGAAGACTTGAAAATGGATATGATACGTTTATAGGAGAGGACGGAGACGGCCTGTCACAGGGACAAAAGCAGCTTCTGTGTATTACAAGGGTTATGCTGAATATCCCTCCGATGCTCATTCTTGACGAGGCAACAAGTTCCATTGATACGCGCACGGAGATGCAGATACAGAGCGCATTTGAAAAACTCATGAAAGGCAGAACGAGTTTCATAGTTGCCCACAGGCTTTCAACGATAAAAAACGCAGACATCATACTTGTCATGAAGGACGGTAAGATAG
>JAEEGL011120261.1_pt1 | contig 11306 bp, 13 predicted proteins | sample 9134231 | NCBI WGS metagenome assembly JAEEGL01 (sample SAMN16246548, study PRJNA631951) | gut metagenome | biome: gut microbiome; feature: rumen; material: fiber-attached | host: Bos | place: Iran: Karaj | collected 2018-10
AAGCCTTCGATAACAGGAATGTTTCCTGATTTAATAGAAGTAATAATGACATGATTCAAATTCGCTGCAAATGCAGAGAATACAACAAACAATCCCATAAATGTAGCTACTAATTTTCTTTTCATATAGTCATCAATGATTTTTTATGGTGCAAATTTACAAAAATAAGAGGAGAAAACTACTTAGTGAGTTGTATTTTTTTCAAAAATACACATTTTTGTTGGATTTAATCACTCTATATCATTTTTTCTTCATTTTGTTGATTACATCCATATAGACCATATTGCAGTTTTCTGACCTTTGAATATCAGATTGTATTGTAAGCCATCAGTCACGAATTTCGATTCTTCCACCATTCTCCCCAAAGATATAATCACCAATCACCTTGATACTCCTTGGTGCTGACAACACAAGAAAGTCTGAACACCCCATAAAGGCACCATCGCAGATAGTCAACACACCATCTGGCACAATATAATCCTTTCCTATCAAATCTGGTTTAGTGGCAGAGATCAGCCGTTTGCCTTCATTAGCATACATCACACCATAGCCGTCAATGAAAGAATCTACCTCATCATACCAAAATTCATTCACATCATAGACCTCTTCCACGTATGGCCTGTCCCAATAGCAAATGTTATCAATATCATTATCCGTTTCGTCCGATTCCATCAAAGCCTCGAAAGCCTCATCCGAAAAAGTATAGGGCACATAGAGGCTTTTCAACAGAGAGCACCCTACGAAAGCCATTTCATCCACACGTTCACATCCCTCTTTTATCCTATACCGTTTCACATTCGGTACTCTTAGCCCTTTTTTCTTGTCAGGAGTATATACACCACCATACTCATCTATCCAAATTTCTTTCATGTCTTTCATGAATCAACTTATAACCTTATAGTTTCATTTCTGTTTCTACTATTTTTCTTATCACAGATATCAAATCCTCTTGGTTAGCACTAATATACTCATGCTCATACAAATCGTACATTTCATATGTCTCGGTTCGAGTCATACAAACTGCAACATATTGAACATGATAAAAAGGTTCATCTCTATTAAAATAGATTATGACTTCTCTATCATTCAAATAAATGTATAGTGACCCAAAATCATCAGATGATAATGGAATGTTTTGTGAATTGTATGTACCTAATTTTTCCATATTATTTTAATGTTCCCCTCATTACAATGCATAGTCCAACCTAAGCCATTTCCCATTTTCAAAACCATTAATTGAATTCAATAATTAGATCGACTTCCCTGCCTCTTTAGCTAATTTGTACAGATCTTCGATTGTTTCTATACGAACATTAGTACCATATGGTTCACCTGTGTCAACGTTACATGGAAGCCACATATCATTGTATACGAGACCAACTACCCCCTTAACATAAAAACAACCACCAAAAATACATTTCTTTTCAAAACCATTCGCTAATAATAATTCTTCTGTTATCTTCATAATTTTACTATATTAAACTATTTACAAATAAATTTCTATTATCAGATGGTCTTATTAAACTTTGTCCTTAATAATTCGGAATATTAGAGACGTCAGGTATAGACTTACGACTATATTCTTCCAAGTTTTCTATCAATTCTTTAGGGACGGGTCCTGGTATTTTAGCAACAATATAATTATCACAGATAATATCTGATTCAGTAATTTTAATACTCGGGATATCGACAATATAGTTATGTAATGGTTGCGTAGTTTCATCAACAGAGTCTTCAGCAACATTCTCCACCTTTATTCCATGTTTCTTAGGGGACAGTTTAATGATGATATATTTATGTTTAATATCTCCTAATTGAGTAGCAATAATAGTGTCCAATATAATTGGCTCATTACTTCTTACGACGCAAATTGCTTTACAAGTCTTAGGTAACAAACCATTATTAAGGATATTATCTTTATTAGAAGCCCTAGTTATATGAAAGAAAGGCAAATCCTTTTCAATATAGTCTTTGATGGTCATAAGTATTATTCATTTTTATTTTCTATTGTAATTGAAGTAACCCTTGACAAATCATATTCCGAATAATTAATGTCGAATCTTTGCACATAATATATGTGTTTATTGCCACGTACTACAACATAACTATCCGTCTTATTATCATACTTAGGATATTCTATCGTAGGATTAAACCAAAAAAACGAAAAGAATTTAGCATCTCTTACTGGAGAATTTATATTTTTTCCTGCAAAAACATTGCCCAAATTATCTTTTATAACATAATTAAGTAAAGCATTCTTATACAAAGGCATCAACCATGTATAATCTATTCCGTTAAAATGAACATTTCTATAATTATTTCTCATAACATAATTTCTATCATTATTACTTACACGATCAAACTTTCCTCTTTGAGTCAATTGTTGATTATATACGTAATAATCTAAGTTCACTTTTTGATACTCTTTGATTTCTTTATTTGTAAGGCTTAAAGCCTCGATAGTATTATATATTGTATTATAAAAAGCTCTTGTATTATCATTTTCACAAAAAAGAATTGTAACAGATAATGCATATTTTGAATCTTCTGTTAATCTAGGTTCTCCTATTTGCAATTCATAATCGAACAGCCCTTTCTTTGCAATTGCTTCTAATTTCTCGACCATATGTTTAATAGCAGTCGCCTCATTCCTTTTATTAAGCTCACGCATTTTCATATTTATAATAAAAGAAGCACCAGCGAGTTCTGCTTGCATACCTCTGCTTTTAGCGAATTGTGTTAATTGATCGATAGATATATTTGCTTGAACAGTAACATCATAGAGTTCATTAGATTGATCTACAGACAATTCTTTGAATGACTTAATATTCCCAGAAGTAACAGTAACTATATCGTCTTTTATCAATTCATCATTTAATACCTCCGTATTGGCAGACACAAAAGTCCCATATGCTTGTTCAATTGCACTTCTTAAGGCATTGCGAGTTGCTTCTTCTTTAGTATTCCCTGTACCTTTTGTAACAAGTGTTACATTCTTATCATTTCCTTCTATTGAATTGTTATTATTTGATCTGTTTTCCTCTGATATGCTCTCTCTTTGTTGTACACCTCTTCTTTGCTGATAATTTCTTAAATAAGAAGCCTCTTTACGTTTTTCTCTTTCTTGTTGCTCCCAATTTTTCATATTGCGAACAACTTGCTGTCTTTGATTACCATATCGTCTTCGGTCATTCCAATAATCTCTCTGGGCATACGAATAAAGAGATACAACCAGCATCACTAACACTAAAAGTACATGCTTCATGAAACTATCATTCATACTCTATTACATTATTAATCGTTAACCTTTTTATAATATATGAACACATGCATACCTGTGGTATCCTCGAAAGATGTTAGTAGTTGCATCTGTTTTACATAACCAATAGAGTTCACCCGGATGAGTTCATAGACTTCAGTCATGTCAGACTCATGTTCCTCACCCTTTGGGGTCTTTATCGTCATAGAGGTGTAACTTTGGGATCCATTAAAGAATTCTCCAGCATTTCGCTGAGACTTTACCTCTGCAACCCTATTCATGATTTGAGGAGTCCTGTATTTGGACTTATCCAACGCGACTACAGATAACAAATAACTATTATCATAATCATCGACGATTCGACACCCATCAAAAGGAGCATTGTTATACATCCTCTCTATAAAATTAGCCAATTGTATCCGCTCTTGGTCATAGCCTTGAGCAGATGCGTTATTAACAATCAAGCATATAAATGCCAAAATAATCACATGCTTTAAAAACTTTACCATGATATCACATTTTTAATACTCTCTATTGTTTTAGGCAAATTGTTAACAAATCCAAGACCAACGCTTTTTGCTGCATCAATCCATCTTCTTCGAGTTGCCTGCTCTTCTTCTTGTTGACGTTCACGAGACTCTATCTCATTCTGTCTTTGTTGATTTTCTGCTTCAAGACGTTTCTCACGAATTTTATTATCTGCAATTTGTTGATCAACTCTTAATTGGTATTCACGCTGTTCTTTCTCTTGAGCATCTTTATATTGCTTCATCTTGAAGTCCCATTGACGTTTTTCGTCATCTCGCAGTTTTTTATTTATTGATTTTACTAAAGCATCAATGTCTTTCTGGCTAGAAGAGTTTGTAGGTATCTCTGCAATGATATCAGCAACTTCAGATGCGCCTTCGGATGTAGGAGATGCTGCCCATCTGGCTTTAGCTTCATTAAACATTTGGGCAGCGATAGCATTGTTACGTTTGATCGTATAATCTATCATCAAATCCTGACAATCTTTTGAACAATCACAAATATCAGGAACCTGCATCAGTTGGTAAATTGCTTCATCGTAATTATTACCACTAGCCAACTTTTGTGCATCTTTTATAATTTGAGAGCATCTAACAGCATAGTAGTCCACGATCTTCTGTTTGGCATTATCAAGGAATTCTTTCAATTCTGCCTTTTGAGGCTTTACTTGGTTAATTGCAGCAATATAAGCCTTATTCTCATTAATGCCTATGCCAATCAAAGGAATTGTAACAGTTTCAAATACTTTATTCTCAACCATATCACCAATGATAAAAGTCAAATCTATTTTCTCAGAAATCCTTTGAGGCGTACTGGCGACAATATCCTTTGATGTAATATCTGCCTTAGCAGTCATGACAAAGCGGTTATTGGTATCTTGCGATGATATACCATTAGCAGTTAGCAACTGAATCATCTTACGCTCCAATTGTTTACCTGCTTCTGAAGGAATATCATTCCTATCTGGCTGAACTACGCTAATATATATCTGGCTCGTCTGCCCTTGAACTATACATAAAAGAGCAGAAAGCATTAAACCTATCAGTACACTCCTTTTCATTTTTCTCCCAAAACTAAGATTGCTTCTCCCAAACCTCGCTGCATCACTTTCGCTGCGATGTTATATGGAGGCTTGTTCAAATATTTACGTAGTTGCGTGGCAAAGCCACGAGCATCAAGAGCATTTCCTCTTTCATCAAGAAGGGGAATACGTACCTGTTCAAACAGAGCAAAAGACTCTGTACCGTCACTTAAATTATAGCTACCGTCAACACAATGACTTTTAAGCCAGTCCTGAATACAATCTGTCAACTCCTCGCCTCCATATTCTGTTTCTAAGTCGTTTTCCCAATTATCCCAACAACGAATTGTCAAGACAATCTCTCTACCATGAGCCTGTTGGTCTGCATACCATTTTACCATTAATGCATCAAATTCTGCGATTCGCTCTTTAACAGCTTGCTCTAGTATGACAGGAATAGGATCAGAAGAAGCCAAAGTTGTTCCTGTTGAGGAAGCGATCCTTTTGCTAGTATATGTATCAAAAGCCTCCAGATTAAATGTAGCGGAGCGTCCTGTACTCTCTCTGTTCAATTGCCATGAAATCTGTATTAGCACGTCAGACTTTATTCTTCTTTTTAGAAGGTCAAGCGGGCTTTCTACAAGAGTCGCACTACTGGTTTTGCTATATGTGACATTATCTTCGGCAGTCCTCAGACTAATATTCTTAATTTCCTGCTCAGCATCTTTTATACTATAATTCAAGGCAGTCAACAAGCCTCCGACCTTACTGATAACAGGTCCAATTTCTGTGTCTTGTTGGAAAGCAAGTTGATAATCAGGAGTCTTCACTTTTGTACCCTGATTGTCATAGGTAGTCATGAAATAACGCATCTCGCACCAGTTATCACTAGGCAAAATCATAATTGTTGGTTTCTTCTGTGCCTTTAAAGATAAAGGTACAAAACCAACTATCATAGCAAGAGTATATAAATACCTTTTCATGATAAACTATTGTTTAGATTTGACGATTGAATGAACGATTGCCGCATATATGCAGATAAGAATTCCATTAATTATTAAATAGAAAGGCATTGATATTCCTGAAGATGCATAATAAAAATGTGACACAAGCATTATCACAAGAAACACAATAGACGAGGTTCTCACATTAATGAGACTTGCAGAAGTGTTATAGCTTACACAAAGTCCCAAAATCAATGTGATGGCAAAACATATCGTTGAAAAAATACCTGCTAATATTGCATGGCTATCATTATCAGCAATAGAATATACCAAAAAACCAAGTAATGCTGATATAACTAGTGTAATCAACGTTAAAACAGTATTTATCTTCATAAATTCAAAGGTGGAGGGGTTAATGCAATAAGTTTAAGTATAGCAGGAACTTGCTCTATAGGCTGCCATGTTGCCATTCCAGGCATCCATGCTAAAGAATCTTTGGAAACTTTTTTATCTCTAATAAGTTCCATTAACTCCGTCTCGCGAAGAGGACCTGTTTGATGCCCATCTACTGCGACATAAAAAATATTAGCAATAGGTTGTGGCATAGATTGGATAGAACCTGGAATATACATAGATTTCATAGACTGGTTCATCACATTTATCATCTGTTGAGCCATTCCCATTCCCAATCCGAACTCCACCAATCTGTCTAAGGAGAAAAAATCATTATTATCCATAAGCTGCATATAATATATTAAGGTACAGGAGGCGGAGGTGGAGGCGGCGTATTGGTGCCAAATAAAGTTGCGACCTCAGGGACATTCTCAGCAAAGTCCCAATTAGCCATACCTTGCTTCCAGACATAAGTTTGTTTTGTTAATTGACCATTACCTACTAAAACTTGCAGTTGCTGCATAGTAAATGGTCCTGCTTGTTGGCCATTTACAGCTGTGAAATACTGGACATTTGGCATTGGCGGAGGTGTATTTAATCCACCTTGTACAGCTTGTCCCATCTGCGACATCATGCCAGCCATCTGCTGTCCCATAGCACCGCCCATCATCATACCTGTCATCATACCAGCAGGATTCAATCCTCCCCCATCGCCATTTCCCATATTCATAGTACCCATTTGACCAAGACTTTCTGCAGCAGCTTTAAGAACTTCTGCCTGTTTGTCTATTGAATGAGCACCTAAGAAGTTGGTTTCAGACTGGAGGCGCTGTGCACGTTGCGCTTCTTCACGTTGGATACGCATCGTTTCAGCAACATTCTCCGAATTGATAGCCTGCATATCCATGAGATTCTGAATGTTGACATCAGTCTGGGCATTCATAGTTCTCGCGGTGTTTCCTGCTGTCAACTGACGAACTTCTGCGTAATATGGACTATCCTTGTCAACCTCAATAGCAGAAATATCTAAAGCCTTAAGATTGACACCAAAGTCATCTTGAAGCCTTGAAGACAAAAATCCTTGAACTTTCTGGTTAATCTCCAGAATTTGAGTTTCCATCTGAACTAATGGAATATTCATCGTTCGAGGAATGTTTGCAACAACACTCTTTACATATCTGCATACAGCAGCCTTAATCTGTTCTAAGAAATTATCAAGATCAAATTCCACCAAACGATTAAGTTTGATAAAGCCACGATAATCAGTGATATTGAAAGTGATAGTACCACGAACACTTACTGGAATCCCATGATCTGGCAGGCGAGGATCAAAGACATCAAAATAAGGAATCCCAAAACGTAATTGATTATTGCTTTGTAAATTGATGAAATAGACCTCAGCCTGGAAAGGTGATTCGCCTCCCCATGCCATTCCTACAAGATTAGCAAGGACAGGGAAGTTTCCAGTTTTAATAGTCTGATCGTATGGGCCTTCAATAAAATCTTGTAATGTGGCATTTTGTTGCATATATACAAAAACAGCCACCTCACCGTCTTTTACTCTTAAAGAGCTACCATATCTGATAGAATTCTCACGCGATGTGGAATTAACTTGCCCTAAAGGTCGCCACTTCCAAACAAGATATTTTTCTTCATCACAGCGGATGACATTCATGAGTCCACCGCCTTTTCCACGTCCAAATATACTCATATACTTAATTCATTAGACTAACACATAACACGGCAACGTCGATAAAAAGGAGAACATAAAGAACAATCTGTGAAGTTTTGTTCTTCCTCTTCATCTCCTCAATCTCAGTTGTTTTTGAAGATAGGTATGAACGGAATTTATGATTATCGCCATACTGTGTCTTTGCTTTGCTGCTTTGTGAAAGGAAAGAATTATACAACCTATTTGATTTTATAATCTTCATGATGACTACTACAATCCAAATTAGGTATATCACAGGTATCAAGAGTAGGATATAATCGTAAATCCGTATGGAGGAGTTTGCATACTTTTTACATATTTCATCCAAATCAGACATCATTGTGGTGGCATTGTCATCTCCATCTGAATCCTCGACTATTTGGCCACAACTTGGACAAACCCTAGAAAGCGTAGGCAACGATTCACCACAATATGGACATTTCTTAATTGTTGACCTATAGGTCTTACTTTCTTCTATTTCCATTTATTCTCTACTCTGCTTATGGCCCGTATAAGCTTTAATCGTTTTAGGTTTTAGTCACAACGAAAGAAGTGTGAGCCTATTCTATTCACTTCCTATGTCATGTCTGCGACGGATTATCCGCCACAATTGCAAAAGTAGGCAAAATTTTACAAACGTACAAATGTGAGCTGTTATTTTTTGCAAAAGTAGCTCTTTTTTTATAAATATCACTCGCTTCTGATTGAATTTTTCTTCATTTATCGTCGAAATTTGTTATATTTGATTTACTTCTATGAGAGAAAACCAATAGCTCTGTGCTCTGTGCCGTTCAAAAGTTCTGCACGACAATAGTCCTCGATTTCATCCAATGAGGCGAACTTTCCTGAAAGGATATAGTCAACAGTGCGCTTGCGAGCGATGTTTTCTATCTGCCCTCCTGAGAAGTCGAAATGTATAGCCAGTTTGCGAGCGTCGTCTTCTGTGATATCCTGCAACATGGAGTGCCATATCTTCGTCTTCACGTCAGTATTGGGTTTGTGGAACTCTACCTTGTAGAGAAAACGACGCTCAAAAGCCTTGTCGAGATTACTCGTCAGATTAGTAGTGGCAATTAGGATGCCATCAAGGTCTTCTATCTCCTGTAAAATAATGTTCTGCATCGCATTGTCCATCTTATCGACAGAGTGCTCTACATTCTCTTTTCGCTTATTGATGATGGCATCAGCCTCGTTGAAGAAGAGAATGGGCATTACCTCACAGTTTTTGCACAACGTTCGATAGCGGGCAAAGACATTCTTGATGTTCTTCTCGCTCTCGCCTACCCACTTATCACGTAGTCCTGCGATATCCACTTGCATCAGATCACGACCAGTCTGACGGGCTATCTGCAGGACAGTTTCTGTCTTACCAGTACCTGGAGCACCATAGAAAAGACAGGCAAGACCTTTGCGCATACCTTGTTCTTCGAGTCGCTGCTGTACGAAGGGCAGGTTTTCTATGCTAAGCAGACTGACAAGGCGATCGATCTGCTGCTGTTCAGAAGCATTGAAGAACAACGACTTTTCCTTGATGGTTTGATGGCTTTTAAGGAAACGGTTGCTGGGTCTCATTTTCCTACACTTCGAGTGGCTGGGCGTGTAGGCAGAAAGCAGTTCTGCCTTGGCCTTATGTGTGAGCATGTACTGCTCTGTATTTGCCAAGCCATCGACGCACTTATGCTCGATATAGCCACATTGAATGAGAGGGTGAGTTCCGTCTCTCAGTTTCTCACGCATAAAGTCACAATCAATTTCATCAGGATAGAGGCTATCGATGGTTTGGAAAGTAAGTCCCTCGCCATCAGTGCCTTCCCACTGGGCGTAGTCAACGACTATCAGCAGCAGGAGCGACTGAATATGGATGTCATCAAACTTCAGAACCTCATGGCAAAGAGGAAGATGCGGATTTAGCCTGGCATACTGGAGCATCCATTCTTCATCGTCCTTGAATTCGATATGATGATCATTTGAATTCTTTTCTACATGTCTCTCCAGTTTATCAACAAACTCCTGCTCGTCGAGGTCATCGATTTTCTCAGGGACAAAGGTGGTATTGTGCTGAAAGGCTGTGAGCACGCCATCAGCAAGGGCTAAGCCGTCTGTGAGGCCACTTATCTCCTCAATACCTCTGCGAACGAGCCAACGACGGGTTACAAGTTCTCTTATTTCCTCACCATAGACCATGATAGAGAGGCGAGTGCAATTGAGGTAGCGTGCTATGCCCTTCCAAGAGATGGCTTCCCCATCCTCAATCAGAATTGCCAGCACAACGATTTGAATGTTTGTCAACCCCAGTTTCTTATTCAAGAATGCCAATGGGGCTTTACACGACTTCCAGAACTCGTCTGAGAGTTTGGAATCCTCTGCCTGTTCGAGGATTCGATTCAATGCTGAAATGATAGTCCAAGAATTTCTTTTGATAGTCATATTACCTTGTTTTTGCAGAAAGGTAATAAATCATATTGAAAATAAAGAATTTTTCGTGATAAAGATTGTTAAAGGCTGGTATTTCGACAATTTCAGCAAATTTTTAGAAGTAGCCTTTATCGACACTACCCATTTATAGAATTGCTACGATCGTTCTTATCCACGCATGTGTTCTTCACCCCATTCTTTAATAGTGTCACTACTGATGACACCTTCATCCCACAAAGCATCAATGGCTTTCTGGGCTTTTTTTGCAAAATACTGCGCCAACATATCCCTGAATTCTTTCAGTTCTAATTCAGAGTTTATGCTATTGAAAGCATTCATGAGCTCCATTTGTGCAATCTGATTGTATGACATATCCTTTCATTTATAATTATTCGGTACAAAGAAAAGTATTATTTGGCAATGTGCCAAATATTTAGAGGAATTTTTATTTGTCTTAAAGTATCAATCTCTCACGTAGGTCTTGTCTTTCTCGAAAGTGATGCCCTGGTAGAGTTCGGGGGTGCCTTTGTAGCTTTCAGGGATGAAGTGGAGGCGGACGCCACGAATTCATAAGCTCTGATTTTTCTGCAAAGATACAACATTTTCTAGAGAATCCCTAAAAAACAGGCAAAAAATTATTTTGAGCATCAATTATATATATATTATTATTAAAATATCAAAACTTAATGACATATGACATATTTTATAGTTAAATATCTTATATACAATAAATTACAAAATTACTTAATGACATAAAAATGACATATTAATGGCATATTAATGACATACTAATGACATAAATATCATATTTATCGCGCCAAGTGATGCAAGAAACGATCCGTAAGGGAGGTAGAACAGATGAATATACCGCTTTGGAAGAACGTACATTAATAGTAGCAGTTAAATTCTCTAGAGAATTTGAGCAATAAGTAGGCATTAAGCAGAAGAGACCTTACGTGTAAGCTTCAAATTCTCTAGAGAATTTAAGAACAAAATGGGAACTAAAAACGCGGTAGGTGGAAGTATCAATAACGA
>JAEEGL012351374.1_pt1 | contig 11306 bp, 11 predicted proteins | sample 9134231 | NCBI WGS metagenome assembly JAEEGL01 (sample SAMN16246548, study PRJNA631951) | gut metagenome | biome: gut microbiome; feature: rumen; material: fiber-attached | host: Bos | place: Iran: Karaj | collected 2018-10
CCTCTTTCTTAAAGAGGGATGTCATTCGTAAGAATGACAGGGAGATTTTGATGAACTTGTTAGAGTAGTTGGAATTGTAGTTACAACAAAAATAATAACTACTAACAACAATAACTACGCTAGCTTAAGCAAGCGATAGCTAAAACAATCCTCTTATCTCTTCTCTCCCATCTCTAATCTCTAAAAAGCTTATTGGCTTACAAAACTTACGAATAAATCAGAAAGCATAATAGAAGCACAAATGACCGAAAACAATAAATTCTTATCTGACCCTAGATTCAAAGGCATAAAGCCCTTTGAATCCAAACTTTGGCTTTCATCTCCAACTATGCATGGAGACGAGCAAAAGTGGGTTGACGAAGCTATTAGAACAAACTGGGTTTCGACTGTTGGTGCAAATATCAACGAAGTTGAAAAACAGATAGCTGAATATATTGGCGTAAAGCATGCTGTTGGTCTAGCTACAGGAACTTCTGCTTTACATCTTGCTATAAAGCTTGCTGGTGAAAGGCTTTATGGTCAGGCAAGAACAGGTGAAGGTACTCTAAGAGGTCATAAGGTTTTCTGAAGTGATATGACATTCAATGCTTCAGTGAATCCAGTAGCTTATGAATGTGGCGATGCTGTCTTTATTGATACAGAATATGAGACTTGGAACATGAGCCCAGAAGCTTTGGAAAAGGCTTTTGAAATGTATCCTGATGTAAGACTAATAGTTGTTGCACATCTATATGGAACACCAGGCAAAATTGAACAAATACGAGCAATAGCTAAAAAACATAATGCTTTGATTGTTGAAGATGCTGCCGAATCATTAGGAGCAAAATACAGGCTTAATAGCAAATGGGTTGAAACAGGAACATTAGGTGATTACAACTGTATCTCCTTTAATGGCAACAAGATCATTACAGGTAGTGCTGGTGGAATGTTCTTAACAGACTCACTTGAAGATGCCAACAAGGTCAGAAAATGGTCTACCCAAAGCCGTGAAGCTGCTGCCTGGTATCAACATGAAGAAATTGGCTATAACTATCGCATGAGCAATATTATTGCTGGTGTGGTAAGAGGGCAGATTCCTTATCTTGACGAACATATATCACAGAAAAAGGCTATATATAAACGTTACAAAAAAGGCTTGTCTGACTTACCAGTAAAGATGAATCCATTCGATGCTGAAAACAGTAAGCCTAACTACTGGCTTTCCTGCATGATTATTGACGAAAAGTCAATGTGCAGGACAGTCAGGGGTGATAATGACGCCATTTATATTAACGAACCTGGAAAAAGTTGTCCTACAGAAATCCTTGAAGCATTAGCCGCTTTTAATGCAGAAGGTCGTCCAATCTGGAAACCAATGCATATGCAGCCAATATATCGAGACAATGCTTTTGTAACAATCGAAGGCAACGGTCGAGCAAAAACAAATGCATATATTGAAGGTTCGAGTGTTGATGTCGGTTATGACATCTTCAGAAGAGGCTTGTGCCTCCCCTCTGATAACAAGATGGCACCTGAGCAGCAAGATATCGTTATTGAAATCATCCACCGCTGTTTCGAATAAAATACCCCCTTTTGTAAAGGGGGATGTCAGCGTAGCTGACAGGGGGATTTTTATACTTTAGTTAAACTATGAAAAAAGCAGGAATTTACGAACACTACATCAAACGCCCAATGGATATCATCCTGTCTCTGATGGCAATTATGGGTTTGGCACCAGTATTATTGCTCGTTGCTGTTCTAGTTCGTAAAAAGCTTGGTAAACCTGTTATATTCACCCAGGAACGCCCCGGACTCAACGAAAAGATTTTCAAACTTTATAAGTTTAGAACTATGACAGATGAATTTGACGCTAACGGTGAACTTTTACCAGATGAAGTTCGCTTGACAAGCTTTGGCAAATTTTTACGTTCAACAAGCTTAGATGAACTTCCTGAATTATTTAATATTCTCAAAGGCGATATGTCTATAGTTGGTCCTAGGCCTTTATTAGTTAAATACTTGCCTTTTTACACTAATGAAGAAAGAAAAAGACATGATGTCAGACCAGGTTTGACAGGCTTAGCTCAAATAAATGGAAGAAACAATATTACTTGGAATGATAAATTGGCACAGGATGTCAAATACGTTTCAAATATTTGTTTTATTAATGATTTAAAAATAATAACAAAGACATTTTTTAAAGTAATAGCGATGGAAGATGTAGTTCCTGACGCTGGTGATTCTGTTATTGATTTTGATGTTGAAAGAAAGAGCGTTAAATGACATGGAAAAAATTTTTCTAATAGGTTGTGGACAACATTCTAACGTTGTTCGCTACAATATGATGGCCCAAGGGCAATATGAAGCCATCGGGTTTTTAGATGGTGATGACAACAAAGTTGGTCAATCTTTCAACGGCTTAAAAGTTATAGGAAATTATAAAAAAATAGATTTAAAGTCTTTGTTTAGAGAATATAAAACCAACAAATTTTTTATTTCTTTTGGAAACATGAAATTTAGAAAAAAAGTTTATAATCAATTTATTGAAGCTGGTGGAGAAGCTGTAAATATTTTTCATCCTAATGCAATTATTTCTCCTGAAGCAAAAATAGGAAAAGGTGTTTTAATAGAATGCGGTTGTTTAATAACACCGAATCCGGTTATAGGTGATAATGTCGTTGTAAATACAGGTTCACAAGTTAATCACGATAATATCGTGGAAGATCATGTTTATATAGCTTCTGGTGTTGTTTTGTCTGGTGGAGTAAAAATATGTGAAAATACTCTTTTGGATGATGGTGTAATTGTAACCCTTGGGAGAACTGTTGGTAAAAATTGTATTGTTGGTGCTGGGGCTATAGTTACAAAACCTATCGAAGACAACGTTATTGCTTATGGCATTCCTGCAAAAGCAATTCGAGAAAATATTACAGATTAGAAGAATTATAAAAAGGAAGGTTTAATAGTTTGCTGGTTCTTTTCTCTATAAGCGGTTTTATAATTTTTTATGCCATGTTTGGTTATCCATTTACTTTATCTTTTTTAGATAAAGTTTTAAAACCAAAACAGAATACTAAGGATTATAAATTTGAACCAACTGTTTCTTTGATGATTGTTGCACATAATGAAGAGGTAGTTATAAAGAAAAAATTAGAAAATGCAATTTCGTTGAATTATCCAAAAAATAAGTTAGACATAGTTATTGCCTCTGATAATTGTACTGATAATACAGATTCTATTGTTGAAGATTTTATAAAAGATCATAAAGATTTTAAAATTCGTTTGATTAAGACTAAAGAACATCGAGGAAAAACAAACGCTCAAAACGAAGCACAAAAAACTGTTACTAATGAAATACTAGTAATGACAGATGCTAATTCTATGCTTAAGTTAGATTCGATAAGAGAAATAGTATCTTCATTCTCTGACGATAATATCGCTTATGTATGTGGCAAATTAGTTTATACAAATATTGATAATTTAACTTGTGATTCAGAGTCTTCTTATTGGAATTTAGATTTAAAAATGAGGGACATTGAGTCAAAACTTCAAACTATAACTGCTGGAAATGGTGCTTTATATGCATGTCGAAATAAAGATTATGTGATTATTGAACCTATTTTCTGTCATGATAGTATGATGCCCTATTTATATGCTTTGAAAGGGAAAAGAGCTGTTTTCAATTCAGAAGCTGTCGCTTATGAGAAATCTGGAGCAACAGATAATGATGAATTTGAAAGAAAAGTGAGAATGAATAGAGATATTCTTACTTGGCTCAAACTAAGTTTTAAAAGCTTTAATTATAAAAAATATAAATGGTTCAGTCTGTTTTTCTTCGGACATAGGTTTTGTCGTTATTCTTTATGGTTAGCTCATTTAGTTGCTTTTATCTCTAGTATATTTGCTTATTTTAAGAATAAAAAATGGGGAAAAGTTTTTTCTCTATTACAAATTATATTTTGTTTGATTTCTACTATGGCATTGAGATTCAATATTAAAAATAAATTAATAAAAATGATGGGCTATTATTCTATGACCATATTTGCCCAATTAATAGCTGTAAAAAATATTCTTACCGGGCAATCAAAATCTGTATGGGAAAAAGTAGAAAGCACAAGATAGAAAAAGTGGCTTTAAATATATATATTGTGAAAATATGATGGCTAAAAAAATAAAAGACAATAATATAACTCCAAAAGCAGAAATAGAACTTCTGTATATTTGGTTTGGAAAGAAAATAGATAAGTCAGGGAATGTTGTAGACGATAAAGAAGTTTTGCCTTTTGAAAATAAAAGTATTTGTTTTTCTATTGAATATCATATTGATTTTAATGGTGATAATATTAATCCAAAATTTACTATTAGTAAGAAATATATTGATAAAATTGAATTAGATAATTATCACAAGTTTTATAACCAAGGTGACTATAAAATAAAGATAAACTGCATAGTTGGTAAAAATGGGGCTGGTAAAACTTTATTAATGGAATATCTTCAAGATGTTTTAGCAGATTCTTTTATTAACAATAATAGAGTAAAAAACAAACAACAGTATTTATTACTTTATAAATATAAAAATTCAGGTCAAATTTATGAATATAACTGTTTTAACTCATCAATTTGTATTGTATCAGATGATTATAAAGAAGAAATATGTGTAAAAAAAATTGATAGATTAGAAGAATTAGCTGTAGTCTATTATAATAATATATTTAATGACATACAAAAATTCAAAAATGATTTTGATTATGACTTTGATAAAAGTAATATTTACAATATAGGCAATGACTGTTTGCTTGAACATGATTGTTCTTTAATTAGAAAATTAAAAAATGATTATGTTGAAATAGATAAATTAAACATTTTTAGAAATTCTGAACGAAAAAGAAAACTTTATTTTTTGCTAAATCAGAAAATTTATGCTGATATAAAAAAACGTGAAAAGTTAAAAAGATTAACTAGAGAAACTATAATTATTTCTAATAGTGATTATTTTTCAAGTTATTTAGAAGATAAATCGAACAAATACACGGATCATTCTACGTTTAAAGAATCATTTAATTATTTAAACGATAAGTGTTCAAGAAGTATAGATGGAAAATATTATACATTTCTATGGAAGATTGCTAGAGAATTATGGGCGATAATATTATATGTATTAATAAGAAATATTATCGATGAAGAAACTTATGGCAAATTAATGTTGGTTGATGTTGTTCTAAAAGATAATCCTTTATCATTTATTGTTACTAATTTAAATAGATTATCTAGTTTTGGATTTTACACTTTTTATAGAAAAAATGTTGAAAAAATAGTTGTGTTATGTGAAAGATTATTTAATAATCTTAATGATTATAAGAATTCCTATAATTTATATCAACTCATGATTCCTATAAATAATGCGTTAAATAAAGATAAAATCTTTGATTTATTTAGTAATTATATAGAGATACAAGAATTATTAGGTTATAACGAATTTCTTAAATTTTCATTTAGTCCTAGATTTTCATCAGGAGAATCATCTTTAGTTTCTTTGTTTTCGAGATTAAATTACATTTTGAATGATAAAAAGCTTTGTGAAAATGAAAATGTATTATTACTAGTTGATGAAGGAGAAATGGGCTTTCATCCAGAATGGAGTAAAGACTATATAAATACTTTCTTAGAATATATCAAAATACTTTTAGATAATTATAAAAATAATAAAATAAAAAATATTCATATTATTTTTGCTACAAATTTACCAATGCTACTTTCAGATATTTTACCTCAAGATGTGATTTATCTAAAAGATAAAGATATTGTATATAATGAATGTAAAACCGCTTTTGGTGCAAACATTCTAGATTTATATAGTGAACCATTTTTTATTGATTCGGGGCTTATTGGTAGTTTTGCACAAGAAAAAATAAATAATATTCTTGGATTTATAAATAGTATCAAAGAAGATTTTAATAAATATAAGAATAATGTTAATGAATATAATTTTATAATTGATAATATTGGAGATCCAGTTGTAAAAACATATTTAAAAAGTCTTTTTAACAACAAACTAGAAAATATAGGAATTAAAAATGCTTAAAATAAAGAATAAGATTTCAGAAGAATTATTAAAAGAATATAAAGATTCTGCTTTTAAATATTTAAGGATTAGTTCAAATAATAAAACAAAAGAAACTGGTTTGTTAGAAGATGTATTAATAAAAGAGAACTATAAAAACATATCAAAACGTATAGTTTTATCTAAGAATCTTATTAGGCAAAAATTTAAGGATAAAGAAAAACAACAAAGTTTATGGGATTATTTCAGAAGAAGTCGTATAGAAATATTTGAAAAAATATATAAAGAACTTAAAATTAAAATTTGTCCTTATTGTGGTAGAAATTATATCGAAGTAATTAAATTAAAAGTGGATAAAAAGGAAAAAGAAGTAGTTCCTTGTCTAGACCACTTTCTACCTAAAAATATGTATCCTGAATATACATTATCTTTATATAATTTGATTCCATCTTGTAATTTCTGCAATAGTGTATTGAAAGGTAAAAAAGTAAACAGTAAAAAAGAAGAAATACTTAATCCATATAAAGAAGGCTATGAAAACTTTGTAAAATTTAGTCTTGGTTCTAATAGTAAACAAGATTTTAACAATATTATTTTATTATTAACCTCTGGGAATATAAGGATAGAGAAATCAGGCTTAAAAATATTATTAGTAACAAATGATAAAGCTCTATCAAAAAAGAAAGACAGTAATGTTTTTATAGAAAAATGCAAAAAAACAAATATAGTTTTTCACTTGGAAGAAATATACGATAAGGAACATAAAGAAAACGCATTAGATTTGATAAAGAAAATAGTTTGGTTTAGGAAGAACTATATAAAATCTATTATTAGTATTTTTAAACAACTTAATAATAATAATAACAATAATTCATTGAATAATAATTCATTTATTTCATATATAAGATTTTTGACTAATAATAAAAATAATACTGATATAAACGATTACCCTTTGGATTCGCTTCTAGGAATAAATTTTAATTTTTTATTCGGAAGATGGTTAAACAGCGATAACGATTTGAAAGAACCTTTATCAAAATTTTACAGAGATATTTATGAACAGCTTACAGACCCACATATTTATACTCCATTAATGAAAAATATAACAATAGAAAGGAATCAAAATGTCAGATAAAGAAATAATAAATATTACTAATAAAAACTTATTACAGCCAATACTTCAGTTTCTTGAAGTGATTGTTGATGGTCAAATAGATGATACTTTATTAAAAAAAGCACCAGTTGTTAATTTAATTTTTGGATGTTACAAAACCTTTAGAGATATTAAAGATTATAATTATAAAAATAAAATATTAAATTTTTTTAAAGGCTTTCTAGACAATACCGTAACCGAAGAAGAAATAAATATACACTTGGAAGAAATCAATAAAGATTCTAAAAGTTTTAAACAAATACAACAATATATTCTTGAATATATAGAAATGAATACATCAAATCAGAATCTAAGATTTGGTTTGATATATAATGCTTTTTATAACAAAAAAATCACTAAAGAATCTTTTTTTGAGTTAACAGAAATAAACAATCGTTTGTTAGAACCAGATTTACGTTTATTATTAGAAGTTTTCAATTATAACCAAAGTAGGTTTTTAGATTATAGAGCAGATCGACTTGTAGCATTAGGTTTATTGAGAAAAGAAACAGGTATACTTGATAGTTATTCAGAAGAACTAAATCAAGATAGCTATACATTAACTGACCTTGGTAAAATTTTTGGAAGCATATTGCATGAACATTATAAAGTAGAAAAAGAAAACGAAGATTTGTCTGATTTATTTTAATTATAAATAATTTCTTGATAGGAAATATCTATGAATAAGTTTCAAATATTATTATCTTGCGTGAATCAAAAGGATAAGTCTATTCTTGCCAAATCGAATATAAATTGTAATGCCATAATTATTAATCAGTGTAATCAAGATAATATTGAATATTTAGATAACAATATAAATTGGATTGATTCAAAAGATAGAGGTCTTTCAAAAAGTAGAAATTTAGCTATAAAGAATTCTGAAGCTGACATTTGTTTGATTGCTGATGATGATGAAACTTTTTATAGATTATGTGAAAAAATAATAATTGAAGCTTTTGATACTTATTTAGATTACGATGTAATAATATTTAATGTAGATAATTTAAATAAAAAAAATAGTAAAATAATTTATGATATTGGTTATCTTGAAGCAATGAGAATTTCTAGTATTCAAATAGCTTTTAGAAGAGATAAAATAGTAAAAAATAATATTTGGTTTGATGAACAAATGGGTTCTGGAACAGGTAATGGTGGAGGCGAAGAAAACAAATTTCTATTTGATTGTTTAAAAGCAGGTTTAAAAATAAGACATGTTCCTCTAACTATTGGAAAACTAAATCCTTCTAATTCTATTTGGCAAAATGATGGATTTTCGAATAGATATTTCCAAAATAGAGGTTGGTCTTCTAGTAGGTATTTAGGGAAAATTGGTGCAATCCTGTATGCCATAGAATTTTGCGTGATGAAATATCCTTTATACAGATCAAAGAGTTCATTTGTAAATGCTTTAATTAATCATTTTAGGGGTATTAGAAGTAAGAGATAAAATGAACATTAGATATGATTTAATATTTTATAAGGTCGTTAATATATTAATATTAATTATTGCGATTCTTTCACCATTTGAAGAATCCTGCATAAAAAGTATTTCATACTTAGTTCGTTTCCTTTTATTTATTATAGGCTTATTTACTATATTTTTCATTGTATTTGATTATAAAATAATTATTTCTAAAAATAGACTAATGTTGTTTTGTTTTTTTATTATTCCAGTTCTTTTGTCTTTTTGGGGTATGACTTATGTTCAAATCGTTAATCCAAACGGATTATATTTCAAAAATGTTTTTTTTGATACTATCGGAAGAGTGTTGAATTATATATTTTTAGCATTATTTTCTTATGCTGTTCTTGGTTATCGAAAATATAGATTTTGTATAGGTTTCGATAATGATTCTTTTATAAAATATTATTGGATTGGCTGTTTATTGGCTTTATTTTTTTGTGTTTGGCAATTTTTCTCAATGTACTTAGGTATTATTCCTTTCCCATTTAATACTAGAGATTATGTTCATAGTGTGAGTGGAAGTTTAGCTAGTATTGTTCCAGGTAGGATTACAGGAATATTACAGGAACCTAGTTATATTGTCCCTGTAATTATTGATTTTATCATTTTAAGTTATGTGTATGTAAAAAATTATTTTAGATTTCCTCTTATAATGATTGGTTTATTATGCTTATTCTTTACTTTTTCTGGTAGTGCTGGTCTTGAGTTTTTGCTATTAATTTTGAGCTTCTATTTATACTTAACCTTATTTATATGTTGTAATAAAAATGATAAAACAAAAACAATAATTTGGGGTGCTCTTACATTAGTAATAGTAGCAAGCTTTGTTTTGTTATACAGATTGAAAGATGGCTTGTTGATGCTTTTTCTGTCTAGGTTATCAAATGTTGCCTATAGTGGAAGATTTAAAACTTTTATTTTACCTTTTGTGCTTTCTTTTGATTCTAGCTATTTTAATTTAATATTTGGTCATGGAGTCAAAAGTTTTATTTTATTAGAAGGTCGAGATGCAGTAACTTCAAACTCTTTATATCCTGATTTATTTTGGGAACATGGTTTAGTTGGTCTACTAGGTATATTTATTTTTGCTTTTATAATTTTAAAAAGATATATATTCAAAAAATTAACAAATAGAAGAATTTTAATTATTCTATTTATTCTTCATTTTCTGATTGCTTCACTTTACAGAAGTGATTTTGCTTCAACTCGTTCATTTATAATTATTATGATAATTACAATTCTTTGTGAAAAAGAAAAAATACGACCTTTTTCAATTAATCATAATTTAAGAGAAATTAATTAGAGGGTTATATTAAAATGCATAAAAAAGTAGTATTTATTTTCAGAGACTTAGGTACAGGTGGTGCTCAAAAAATCGAGGCTTTTGTTGCAAATGTTTTATATGAAAAAGGTTACGATATTATTGCAATAAATATGTCTTCTACATCATGTACAGTGAATTTAAATCCTAATATTAATATTGTTAATGTTTGTTATGATAGTGTAGAACACTGTAATAATAATATTGTTAAATTTTTATTAAAAATTAAATATCTTATTAAATTGAGAAAGGCTATTTTTTATTTAAAGCCTGATTTGATTATATCTTTTTTAAGTGATGTAGTAAGAGTTACTGTTTTATCTTTATTTGGTTCAAAAATAAAAATAATAGGTTCTGAAAGAGGAGACCCTTTTGCTTTTACAAAAAGACAATTAAATAATTATAAAAAAGCTTATAATAAATGTAGTGGTGTTGTTTTTCAATTACCTTATGTAAAAAAAATATATAATTTACCAATATCAATAAAGCAAGTTGTTGTTCCGAATCCATGTATTCCAAGAAATCATATTTTCCCAGAATGGCTTGATAAAGGAAATCATATTATTGTTAGTGCAGGTAGGCTTTGCCAACAAAAAAGGTTTGATTTGCTTATTTCTGCATTTGATAAGGTTTGCAAAAACCATAGTGAGTATAAATTAATTATTTATGGTGATGGTCCTTTAAGAAAAGAATTACAGGAACAAATTAATAACTGTGAATATGCTAAGAATTCTATTTCTTTGTCTGGTGATGTGAAAGACGTCTTTGAATTAGCTAAAAGTGCTGAATTTTTTGTTTTATCATCAGATTTTGAAGGAATTCCTAATGTTTTGATGGAAGCCATGGCTATTGGAATGCCTTGTATTTCAACTGATTGCAGTCCTGGCGGAGCAAGATTTTTATTAAAAAATGGCGAATGTGGTTTGTTATGTCCTTGTGGAAATGTTGAGAAATTAGCTGAATCTATTCAAAAATATATAGATGAACCTTTGTTAAGACTAAGTTATGCTCAAAAAGCAAAGTATGTAAAAAAAGATTTTGATTTTAAAACTATATCTAATCAATGGCTAGAATTTGTAGAAGAAATTATTAGTTAAATTAGGCTGTTTAAGGAGATTAAAATTCTTTATGAAAATAATGAAATTATATGAAAAATTTAGATATAGCTCTTTTATCAGACAAATATTGAGCTTTATACCAGATAAATTATTTTTGCAGTTAATGTACCGCAGAAGAATGCACAAATATTTAAATATTAAATCTCCTAAAACCTTTAATGAAAAACTTAATTGGTTAAAACTTTACGATAGACGACCAGAATATACTA
>JAEEGL012471785.1_pt1 | contig 11306 bp, 13 predicted proteins | sample 9134231 | NCBI WGS metagenome assembly JAEEGL01 (sample SAMN16246548, study PRJNA631951) | gut metagenome | biome: gut microbiome; feature: rumen; material: fiber-attached | host: Bos | place: Iran: Karaj | collected 2018-10
AAAATAGTGTAGAAGTTTCATTACTAATTCATCTTCTCTTGATGTTAAATTCAAGATAAATCACTTCCTTCAAAAATTTTTAAAATATTATTAAATTCTTCTGGTAGTTCTGCTTCAAATGTCATTTTTTCATGCGTACTTGGATGTATTAATTCAAGCTTATACGCGTGCAACATCTGGCCAGTTTCATCGATTAATTTCTTCCTGCCATAAACTGGATCGTTTACAATTGGATGGTTTATATAATTCATATGCACTCTTATTTGATGTGTACGACCTGTTTCTAGTGAAACTTCAAGTAGGGTCGCGTCTTTAAATCTTTTTAGGACTTTAAAGTGAGTTACAGCATTTTTACCACTGCTAGTAACATTCATTTTTTTCCTATCCTTTGTATCTCGTCCAATTGGGGCATCAATTGTACCTGATTCTTCAGTTATAACACCCCATACTAAAGCAATATATGTTCTTTTCATCGTTTTAGTTGAAAGTTCATTTGTAAGAAATTCATGAGCTTTGTTGTTTTTAGCAACAACTAAAAGTCCAGTTGTGAAGGCATCAATTCTATGCACGATTCCTGGGCGGAATTCACCATTAACACTACTTAGCGAATCGGAATAATAAGATAGTCCATTTGCTAGAGTATGACTTGTATTACCTGGTGCAGGATGCACAACAAGTCCGTTTGGTTTATTGATGACTATTATATCGCTATCTTCATAAACTATGTCTAGTTCCATCTTTTCTTTTTTAAATTCGTTTTTTTCTTCAACGTAATCTAGAGTTACTTCATCATCTAGTTCAACCTTATAACTGTTTTTAATGACACTATCATTTACTTTGATATTTCCAGTTTTGATTAAACTTTGTATTTTGCTGCGACTTATATCGCTTTTTAAGGCGAGGAAGGCATCAATTCGCATGTTTACTTCTTCTTCATTTACTTTGAACTTTTGCATCTTTCTCCTCCTTTATACTTTTGATAATTAAAGCGATTATTGATACTACAATAAAGATATCGGCGAGGTTAAAAATCGGATAGTCATAACCAAAAAAGTTAAAATCTAGATAGTCAACTACATATCCGAATCTTATTCTATCGATCAAATTTCCAACAATTCCTGCAACTAACATACCAGTTAGTAAAATGTCTAGTTTTTTTAGTGTTTTACCTTTAATTAAAACAAAATAAACAACTACAAGTGCGATAAGTCCAATTGCAACTAAAAGAAGCGCTTGATTGTTTAAAATACTCCATGCAGCACCTTTATTATGTACAAGAGTAATTTTAAAGAATCCTGGAATTAAAGTAATGCTTTCACCGAGTAAAAGTTTAGAACCAATTACCAGTTTTATTATTTGATCTAAAGCAGCCAAAAGAATTGTAATTATTAAAATAAATATCAATTAAATCACCTAATTCATTATAGCAAAAAAAGTAACATATTGCTACTTTTATTCAGATACTTTAAGCCAAAAACTACCAAATTCATAACCGTTTTTAGTTGTTCTTCGATAGTCGATATATTTATAACCTAAACTATAGTAAATTGTCACAGGTCCATCAGAATAGTTGATTTCTGTTTTTTTAACAACAATTAATGGAGCTTTTCTCTCTCCGGCGCGGAAATAATCAAAGCCGATTAATCCGACCCAGATCATAATCAAAATTCCGACAATTATAAGTATTACTTTTTTCATTAATTCCCCTCTTCTCTTATTTTTGAATATACACAGCCACAATAATTTTGACGGTATAAATTATACTTCTTAGATAGTTCAATACTTCGCTTATAACCGTTTTGTTTTTTAAAGTCACTTGGTAAGTATTTAAAACCATATTTTTCTTCTAATTCAAAACCAATTTCATTTATAACTTTTGCATCTTTATATGGACTTACTGTCAATGTCGTTGCAAAGTAATCAAAACCATTTTCTATGGCGTATTTTATAGTTTCTTCTAAGCGATATCGGTAACATAGGTGACATCTAGTTCCACCTTCTGCTTCACTTGCATATTCACTTGCGAAGCTATAGAAATACTTCTGATCAAAAGTCGGTTTAATCACTTTTATATGTTCTAAGTTCATTCCTTTTAACAATTTATCGAATTCATTATATCTTTTTTCATATTCCTCTAAATCATTCATATTTGGGTTGAAATAATAGATTGTTATTTCAAAATATTTTTCTATTAATTCAAGTACATAACTAGAACATGGTGCACAGCAAGCGTGCAATAGTAATTTTGGTTTTTTATCAAATGTTTTAATTATTTCAAACATTTTTTCATTGTAATTCATCGTTATTCACTTCCGCTACTTCAACTTCCGGCGTTTCAGTTTCTGGTACTTCAGCGTCTACTGGTTCTTCAACTTCTACCGGATCTTCAACCTTATACTTTATCAAACCTTTACCTAGATAACTAAAGTAGTTATTTTTAATAGCAAGAGCGCTCATCTTTATATCTTTAGTAACACCATCACTAATCTTTTTAATATCTTGGATAGAATAGTAATCGTCGTAGTAAGTAACTTTACTATTTGATGCGTTATAGTATACGTGTTCATTCTTCCATGATCCATCTGCAAATACTACGATTCCTTCATATTCTTCCGATAATGCATCATGTCCGAAATAAAGACGCGGGTCATAATCTAGATTGAATAGATTTGCTAAGGTTGGGGTTAAATTCATGTATGTATTATACTGCTTGAATTCTTTTGGTTCAAGTGTTGGATTATATATAACTAGAGGCGTTTTATCAGCGAGTGAATCTTTAGATATATCGTATCCGAGTACGCTTTGAATATTTGACTTTGCAAGACCATATGGATAGTGATCTGCAAATAAAACTATTACTGTATCTTCTAATTTTCCTCTTTCCTCTAAACCATTTACTAAAATACCTATGGCATTATCTAATACCTTTAATTTAGATAGATATCTCTTTGTTGCAATATTGTATTTTGTCTTTTTAAATACGCTTAGATATTTATCTCCAAATGGAGATGAGAAACTATATGGTTGATGAGAACTTACTGTTATTAAGTAAGTCATGAATTTTTCATCTTCTTTGTATTTATCAAAGATATTTAAAGCTGATTTAAAGAAATCTTCATCGCTAGCCCATTCACCATAGTTATAGTAATATGGGATTCCAAGTTTTTGAACACCGTAATATTTCCCACTTCCCATGTTTGGATGAATTACACTTCTCTTATAATATGATTCTGTGTAGTCATGCATTGATGTTGTCTTATATCCTTTATTGTTAAACAAGTTAAAAATTGCTTCAAAATAAGTGTTTGTTTTAAACTTGTTTGCAGTACATGAATCATTAATTGAATATAAACCAGTCATCGCACTCATCTCATTATTTCCTGTTGCACAGCTATTACGCGGTGAATAGTTGTTTGAGAAATGCCATCCTTCGGTATAGAGTTTATAGAAATTTGGGAAGAATTCTTCATTTATAATGATATCGTTTACAGATTCCATCATTATTACTATCAAATTCTTATCTTCAAATAAACCAGTATAATCGTTTTTTGGCGTTATCTTCTTATTGATAAGATATTTATTTAAATTGTTTTTAGTTGTGTTTTTTTCATTTTCAATTAGTGCTTCCCAAGCTCGATCATCGATAATTCTAGAGTAATCAGTTACTTCTTCGACTTCTTTTTCTATTTTTTCTTCCTCTTCAAATACTTCTTCTTGATGCGGAATTATCAATGCTTTTACATCCAAGAAGCCATAACCAACAGTTCCAAACTCTTTAATTGCAATACTTGGTACTGATGGGTGATTAAATAGTTCTTTATTTGATACCTGTTGTAATGGGTTCTGCATGAAATCCGCTTTTAAAGCAACTACATATAATAAACAATATATTGTAAATATTAGTGAAACAAATATGAGATAAAACGAACTTTTATGTTTAAAATCAATTATTTTGAATTTCTTTCTAAAAATTATTAAAACTATAATTGTAATAATTATTAAGACGAATTCTAAGTAATATGTCCAGCTAAGACTTGATAAGAAGTCCCATATGTAGTCTTTTACCGCTCCTGCTTGGGTTGATGCCCCAAACGAGATATAAACTCCAAGATAGTTATAAAAACCGATTTGTAAGAATGTATATAATACAAAAACAAATGTAATTATTGTATTTATTACTTTAGAAACACCAAGTTTAAACAAACTCAAAAACATTGAAAAAACGATTGAGATAATATTTAATTCAACAAAAATTCTAAAGAAGGACCACTCTAAAAAAGAGTAACCACTAAGTATTCTAAATATTACTTCTGCTACAAATAAATTTATAAACATAAGTAAATAATTAAATAAAAACTTATATATATAACTTGGTTTCTTCATAATAGACCTCCAAATTTATTTTCTACATTATTATATCAAAAAAATAAAAAAAACACTATCAAATGATAGTATTTTTTATTAATTATTATTTATTTGTTTTGCAACTTCTTCTGCAAAGTTTTCTTCACGTTTTTGCATTCCTTCGCCTACTTCGTAGCGAATCATTTTAACAAGTTCCATACCACTGTTTTTAACATAAGTTAATACATTGATATCAGAATTCATAACAAATTCTTGTTCTTCTAAACAGATTTCTTTATAGAACTTATTTAAACGTCCTTCAACCATTTTAACAGCAATTTCTTCTGGTTTTCCTTCATTCATTGCTTGTTCTTTTAAAACAGTTCTTTCTCTTTCAACATCTTCAGCGCTAACATCTGCTCTTCTTAAGCATGTTGGACGCATTGCAGCAGTGTGCATTGCAACATTGTGTGCAGCTTCTTCATTTTCACCTTTAAATAAAAGTAAAACACCAATCTTGCTTCCCATATGGATATATGTACCAAATGATTCATCATCGGTTTTTGTAATCTTTTCGAATCTTCTTAGAGATAATTTTTCACCGATTTTAGCAGTTTTTGCAACGATTAAATCATTAACTGTTCCTTCAGAACATTCAAGTGCTAAAGCTTCATCAACTGTTTTAACATTATTTTTAACTAAAACACTCAATATTTCTTTAACCATTTCTTTGAATTCAGGATTCTTAGCTACAAAATCTGTTTCTGAATTTACTTCAACGATAACTGCACTGTTTCCTTCAACTAAGATATCAGTCATACCTTCAGCAGCAATTCTACTTGCTTTTTTATTTGCTGTTGATATTCCTTTTTCACGAAGCCAGTCAACGGCAGCGTTAAAGTCACCATTTGTTTCTGTCAAGGCTTTCTTGCAATCAAGCATTCCAGCTCCTGTTTTTTCTCTTAAATCTTTTACTAAACTTGCATTAATCATGATTACCTCCTATTTCAAAGCGTCGATTAATTCAGCTTTTTTCATTGTAGAATAACCTTTAATTTCTTTGGCTTTTGCCATATCACGAAGTTCAGCAACTGTTAAACTACTTAAATCTACGGCTTTTTCTTTTTTAGCAGTTTCTTTTTTTGCTTCAGTTTTTTCTTTCTTTACTTCTTTCTTTTCTTCTTTTGTTTCTTCTACTTTTTCTTCTTTTACATCTTTCTTAACATTTCTTACTGGTTTTTTGAATGTATTTTCGCTCTTATCTTCACGTTTTTTAACTGTTTCTAATGCTCTTTCCATGATTTTGTCGTCGTTCTTGTCATCTTCACTAATGTAATTAACAAGTTCGCCACCATTTGCTTCAACGATTGCGTTAGCCATAACACCAATTACAAGTTTTACAGCGCGAATTGCATCGTCGTTTCCTGGAATAACATAATCAACTAAATCTGGATCACAGTTAGTGTCTACGATTCCGAATACTGGAATGTGTAAACGATGTGCTTCCCTGATTGCGATTTCTTCTTTTGATGGATCAACAATAAATAAAGCTCCTGGTAATTCGTTCATTTCACGAATACCACATAAAAGTTTATTTAATTTTTCGTATTCCTTACGAAGTCCGATTACTTCTTTCTTTGGTAATAATTCAAATGTTCCATCAGTTTCCATTTTTTCGATTTGTTCTAGGCGTCTTACTCTACTTCTAATTGTTTTGAAGTTAGTTAAAGTTCCACCTAACCATCTTTCAGTTACATAGAATGAATTTGAACGAATTGCTTCATCACGAGTAGCGTCTTGAGCTTGTTTTCTAGTTCCAACAAATAGAACTTTCTTTCCGCTTTCTGCAATTTTCTTAAGTTCTGCATATGCTACTTCAATTAACTCAGCAGTCTTTTGTAAATCGATGATATAAATATCATCTCTTGATGTAAAAATGTACTCTTTCATCTTTGGGTTCCATCTACGAGTTTGATGTCCGAAATGAACACCAGCTTCAAGTAAATAACTCATTGATACAACTGTCATATTTATTCCTCCTTTGTTTTTTTCCTCCATTACTTCATCCCTACATTATCACCACTTGGGCACTAGATATGTAAGTCCATAATGTGTGTATTTGAAAAAGCCAAAATAATTATATCATAGGATATTTAAAAATCAAGGTTTTTCATTTAAAAACAAAATAAAAAAGCGAATTTCTTCACTTTTTTAGTAATTAGTTGCTTTTAATTCAAAATATGATTGTGGATGAGCACAAACTGGGCAGATAGCTGGCGCTTTCTTTCCAACAACGATGTGTCCGCAATTACGGCAAATCCAAACAGATTCTCCTTCCTTAGAGAATACCAATTCGTCATCGATATTTTTAAGTAACTTGCGGTATCTTTCTTCGTGATGTTTTTCAATTGCTCCAACCATTCTAAACTTGGCAGCTATTTCAGTGAATCCTTCTTCTTCAGCTTCTTTTGCCATTCTTTCATACATGTCTGTCCATTCAAAGTTTTCTCCATCTGCAGCAGCTTTTAAATTTGATATTGTATCTTTTACAGCTCCACCTTCTAAATACTTAAACCACATCTTTGCATGTTCTTTTTCATTGTTTGCAGTTTCTTCAAAAATTGCTGCGATTTGTTCATATCCGTCCTTTTTTGCCTTGCTTGCAAAATAAGTGTACTTATTTCTCGCCTGTGATTCTCCTGCGAATGCTTCCATCAAGTTTTTTTCAGTTTTACTTCCTTTTAGTTCCATAATAACATATCCTTTCAATACACTTTAATTTTAGCATACTTGAGTTAAATAGCGCAACTCTTTTTTGAGGCGATTCTTCTAATAGCTGATCCTAGACTTCTACCGATATCGACAATCGTTTTTACTAGACTTGTCACCGCATTAATTAGCGTTCCCGTTATAGAGCCAGCAACTATTTCTTTGCATTCTTCCTCGCTTAAAATCATCGCCTACACTTTGTTGGATTGGTAATACCATCTACTACCCCAACAACAAAAGCGACAATGCCTCCAACAAGTGCAACTACGCCCCAGTGAATTGCTCCTGCTTTCACATTTCTAAGTTCGCTTTTAGTTATTTCCATCACAACACCCCTTTCATGTATTTTTTATATAAGTAATTCCAAAGGTTCGTCTCTTCACCTATTTCCATATAGAGTTCTAAAACATATTTATTATTATCTTTCTCAAAATCGATTTCTACTTCTCTTTTTACTTTACCTTCTATAACATAGTATTCCTTTGATATATTTAACACTTGGTAATTAAGAATTTCATCATTGTATTTCAGCTTGCTATTAAGCATACTTATTTCATCATCAGTTAGGTAGATATAAACTATATCATCCTTTACTTCACCATATACAAGAATATATGGTTGATATTTTAAAAAAGACACGAGTAAGAGTATTATAGCTAGAACGATTATTAAGATAACTAGTGCATTTACAACTTTATTTTCCAAATAACTCATCTTCTACAATTCTTCCTCCTTCTAATTTGATAAAATGGTCAAAAAGATCAAAATTATCTACTCTATGACTTACAACGATGATAGTTTTTTCCTTAAATTTTTCAAATATACGTTTTAGTATTTTTCTTTCTAGCGAAACATCTAATTGATTTGTTCCTTCGTCGATTAAAATAATCTTGGAGTTACTTAAAAGCGTTCTTGCAAGAACAATTCTTTGTTTTTCCCCACCACTTAAATTAAAGCCATTTTCTTCAATTAACATGTTATATCCAAGATCATTTCTTTTAGCAAATTCATCTACAAAGCAGAGCTTTGCTAATTCTAAAACTTTATTTTCGTTTATATTTCGATATAAATCGATGTTTCGATAGATTGTATCTGTAAATAACATTTCTGTTTGACCTATATATGAGATAGATTTGAAACTTTCATTACTATAATCTTTTAAATCACAACTACCGATTGAAACCATATTGGGTTTTATCTCTAGATAATTCTTTAAAATCTTCATAAGTGTTGATTTGCCACATCCGCTTTCGCCAACAACTATTACTTTTTCTCCTTCTTTGATATTCAAATTGACATCCTTTAATATCACTTCTTCATCATAGCTATAGTTTAGATTCTTAACTACGATATCAGTTTTAGTAATTTCTTTAATTAGGCCATTACTTTTTACCTTATAGTTTAATTCTAGTACCCTTTTTAAAGCATTTAGACTTTCCTCAAATTCGAAACTTGAGTCGAATATATCTTTGATTGGACCTGTGAAATTCGAAAACAAAAATGTAAATGTTATTAGAGAACCAATATTCATTAAACTATTTTCTATTTCGGTAATTCCAATAAAAATAACTAGTACAATTGATAGTTCACTAATTAAGTCCTTAAATAAATTTTCTAAGTTATATGTTTTAGCAAAATTTAAAACTAAATTAGTAAACTTATAATGCATTGTTTTATACTTCGAATTAATATTTCCTTCAATACTATTTCCTTTTACACATTCATATGAACTTAGTGATTCAATTAAAAAATTTGTGTTTTCTTCATGTGAGTTTTTATATTCTTGTATTCTATTTTTAAAAGGCTTTATAAATAATAAAACTATAACTATGTATAAAAGCAAAAATAATAAAGTATAAATTGTAAGTTTTAAACTTAAACTAAACATGACAATTAAAGAGATTAAAATAAGAGGGATATTAGAAAATAATATAATTATTATCTTACTTATGAATGATTTTACTATATCTAAATCACTAACTCTTGATACAATTTCACCGGTTGTGCGATTAGCATAATAAATATAAGGGAAATGAATAATTTTTTCAAAAAATTCAGTTTTTAATTCATATGACATTTTTTTGTCTAAATGAATTGTGAGAAGATTTCTTAGATAAGTGCTTAAAACTTTAAGGACGGCAAATGTAATAATTATAATTAAAAATATATATTTTAAACGGTAATCATAATTAATACTTGAGCTAAGTATATTGAATGTAAATGAAATAAATATGATTAATATATTGACAAAAAATGAAATTGAAGAGATTTTAAAAACCGTTTTTTTATTTTGAGCGATTAGGTTATATATGAATTTTATAATGGAGTAATCTTTGAGATAGGGAATTTGTTTTATTTTAAAAAATAATATAAAGATATTATTGGAGATAAGATTAAACTCTTCAATTTTCATTTTTTTAATTCTACTTGCTGGATCAGCAATTAGTATTGTGCCCTTTTTTAAATCAATTTCATAAATGACAACAAAATGTCTCATCTTGGATTCAACTGTTACATAAGCAATACAAGGTAGTTTGATGTTATTTAGATTTTTTGTTTTTATTGCCTTTGTTTGAAATCCGAGATATTCAGCTACTTTAATAATATTGAGTGCTGACGTTCCTCCTCTATTTGTTTCAAGCATGTCTCTTAATTGGTCACTTGAGATATAGCCCTTATAATATCTAATAATCATTGATAATGTTGCGACTGCACAATCTTTGTAACCAATTTGTTTAACAAAAGGATATTTCATCTATTCATCTCCCTTACCTATAACATACTTGAATCTTACTTGATATCCTTTTTCTTTTTGAAAAAATTTTAAAAAAATAAAAAACCATTACATTGATGGTTTTTTATATATCATTACTGCATCATCTGAATCATGGGATTCAAATATAATGCTATTTAATCCTTCAAAGCGAACCACTTCAAAAGGATAATCTCTTAGTTGTGCAGTTGTCGTATTTAATAAGCTCTCTGGATCTTTTATACTTGTTCCTCCAGGGCCATAAATATAAGCAAATAGCATTGATCCATTATCTTCAAGATAAGGTAGCATATTAATAAACATTGTTCTTCTCTCTTCTTCTTTTAAATGCTGGTACACATTTGAAAGCCATATATTGTCATATTCTCTACTTAGCTCTGGGTATAATAAATCTTGATTAATGAATGTGATATTAATACTTGATGCGATTTCTTTTACTCGTTTATATGATTCTCCATTTAAATATGGGTTTTCAAGTTCGATTACTGAAGGTACATCTTCTTCACTTTGAAATAGACCATATCTTATTTCTCTTGGTTTGAATTTTCTATATAGTGCTTCCCAGAATTCATATGATTCTAGATCTAATTCACTTAAGGTTTTTCTCACCTTTTTGTATAGACCTTTTTGAAATAGTTTATCAAAACAAATCCAGCGACCTAAATACTTATGAAATTCTTCCTTATTTAATGAAATTATGGATGCTATTTTAAGATAGAAATAGTATCTAGTATATGGATTTATATCAAGTAATGTGATATCGCTTGCTCCTCTTAAAGCGGCATTTATTGCTTGATCACCTGATGATCCAACTGTTAATAAAGATCTGCCTTTTAAATCGAAGTAATCGATATAACTCGATATATTTTCGGTTGTAAATGGGTAAATTGTTTCATAGTGGTGTGCACGACTAAATGGGTCTTTACATACTCTAGATGCACCTTTTATGTTTTCTTCTAATGTCATAAGTTTCACCTCTTTTTGAAACTTGCTTTAGTATATCAAAAAAATAAAATAATGCAAATTAAAACAGGATTACTCCTGTTTTATGCTTTTACGTAAAATGTACTCGCGTATTCCATAGATCTTCTCATGCGACGTTCATGCCTAAGTCGGTCTGATCGTCGATCCTCCATATAGTTTACTAAAGCATCTCTTTCTTCTTTTGGGGTTAGAACTTTTGGACATTTAAATATCGTTCTACCATTAAAGTATATTAAACAATGTTCATCTTTACGATAGCGATAAGTACGCCCGTCGCTTACGATTAATAGTTCACCATTTTCATAAGTACACGCTGTTTTACCTAAATCTAGCGCTGATTTTCTTGGTACTCTTCGCCCACCAGATTTAATACTATATCCATCAATTACACTTTGAACGTGTATTAACATAAGATCAGTATGTGGTTTATTATATA
>JAEEGL012889482.1_pt1 | contig 11306 bp, 14 predicted proteins | sample 9134231 | NCBI WGS metagenome assembly JAEEGL01 (sample SAMN16246548, study PRJNA631951) | gut metagenome | biome: gut microbiome; feature: rumen; material: fiber-attached | host: Bos | place: Iran: Karaj | collected 2018-10
GATAAAAAGACTATTTTTGCGCAAATTTTAAATCATGCTGAAAATTGGTGTTTTAGGAGCGGGACATTTGGGTAAGATCCATCTCAACTGCATCAAACAAATAGATAATTACGACTTGGTGGGCTTTTATGACCCTACCATCGAGACGGCACGACAAGTGGAAGCCGAAATGAACCTGATGTGCTTCGACTCTGTTGATTCACTGATTGATGCGGTGGATGTGGTTGATATCGTCACGCCCACCATTCGTCATTTTGAGTGTGCCTCAAAGGCTTTGCAGAAACGCAAGCATGTCTTCATCGAAAAGCCTATTGTTGCCACACCCGAAGAAGCCAATGCATTGAAAAAACTGGCCGATGAGGCGGGAGTGAAGGTTCAGGTGGGGCATGTGGAGCGCTTCAACCCTGCTTTTGTTGCTGCGGAGCCCTTCATCAATGAACCGCTTTTTATCGAGGCGCACCGTTTGGCTATGTTCAACCCGCGCGGAACGGACGTCCCAGTCGTCCTTGACTTGATGGTACATGACCTCGACATCTTGCTCACTATTGTCAAATCACCTGTGAGCCATATCAGTGCCAGTGGTGTCAGCATCGTCAGCCCCACCCCCGACATCACTAATGTGCGCATAGAGTTTGAAAGTGGGACGGTCGCCAATCTCACGGCTTCTCGTCTGTCAATGAAGAATATGCGCAAGACTCGCATTTTCCAAAAAGGTGCTTACATCACGGTTGATTTCTTGGACAAGGTGGCTGAAATCTTTCGCATCAACGATGAAGTGGATGAAGCCAACCCGCTTTCGGCCACCATTACTCTTGGTGACGGCTCCGAAAAGCAAATCACTTTTGAACGACCCGAAATCCACCCTATCAATGCCATCCAGACCGAGTTGGAGAGCTTTTACGATGCCATCGTACACAACACCACACCTGCCGTCACCATCGACGATGGCATCAAAGTGTTGAAAATGGCATACCACATCCTCGATGCTGTTGATGCCTCGACCGCTAGAGTGAAGAAATAAAAAGAGGCTCCCAACAATAATCAATTCTGGTTGTCGTTACCTTATTACTAAAGCAATGTTATGAATCGAAAATTTACTCTGTCTTTCGCGCTTGTTCTGCTTTTATTGCTGAGTCTTGCCTCTTGTAGAAAGTTTGAAGGCTCGCAGAAGGTGCCTTCCTATATCCATATTGAATCCATTGGGGTTGACTCGCTTACGGATTATTTTGTCTATGGATCTAATACGCATAAAATCACAGATGCTTGGGTGTATGTTGACGGCAACCACATTGGTACCTATGAATTGCCGAGTACGTTTCCGGTTTTGAAGAAAGGTCCTCACAAGGTGGTCATTCGTGGAGGTATCAAAGTGGATGGTCGGTCACCGGCACGCGATATGTACCCCTTCTATATGCCTTACGAATATCAAAATCTGAATCTTGTGGAGGACAGCATTATCAACTTGAATCCCGTGCTGAGTTATTTTCCCATTGGCGATGAGGTCACAGTCGCATGGATGGAGGATTTTGAGAACTCTAATTCCTTGTTGCCTGATGCTATAAGCGATACGGGTATGCTCCGTTGCACAGGCAATGAGGCTTGGCAGTCGGTCAACTCATTCTGGTCGGGCAAGGTGGAATTGCCACCTGATTCGTTGGACTTCACCATTGCCACCAGCGACGAGTTTGACTTCTACAAAGGTATGAATGGTGTTATATGTATGCTTGAGATGGATTATAATTGCAACGACACTTTTTTTGTCGGCGTACAATATTATAAGGATTATTCTTTGGAAACTTTGCCACTTGTGAAGGTGACGCCTACCGACAAAACACATGACAAGCCTCAGCGTTGGAACAAGATTTACATTAATATTGGCCCCCAAATGAACCTTAATTCTTCAGCCTCATACTTCAAGATTTATTTTACTTCCAACTTGACAACGATTGAAGATTTGTCATACAACCATGAATATCATCCAGTCAGCGAGCCTCGCTATTACTATTTTGACAATCTGAAACTGTTGTATCGCAAACTATGAATAAGAAAAGACTAGCATCGGTTTATTTCTTTGTCGATTGGGTGACTTCCATCTTGGCCTGGATTTTGTTTTATTTTTTCCGCAAAGCACACGAAGACCTCTATATCAATTATTGGGATCGCATCACACAATCGTTTGTCACACCAAGTTTCTGGTTGGGTGTAGCCATCATCCCCATCAGCTGGCTCATCCTTTATGCCGTGACGGGTGCCTACGAGAAGGTGTATATGAAATCTCGTCTGAAGGAACTCGGGCAGACGTTCTTCATAACCTTGTTAGGGGTGGTTATCCTCTTCTTTGTGGTCATTCTTGACGATGAAGTGGCTTCTTATAAATCTTATTATCAGTCGTTTATTGCGTTGTTTACCCTTCAGTTTGTGATTACATACATTCCGCGACTCATAATAACGACATCTGTGATTTCAAGGATTCGGAGCAAGAAAATTTGGTTCAACACACTCATTGTGGGGAGTAATGACAACGCGTGTGCCATCTATAAGGAAATTGAGGAGGAGGTGAAGCCTTCGGGCAGAAGATTCATTGGTTTTCTCAATGTTTACGATAAGAAAGAGTATAAATTGGGCGAATTTTTGCCTCGTCTTGGCTCTTATCACAACATCGAATGCATCGTGAAGGAAAACAATGTAGAGGAAGTCATCATCGCCATTGAACGTTCGGAAGTGGAGACGATGAAAGTGCTTCTTTCGGTGGTCGACACGACAGATGCCAACGTGAAAATCATCCCCGCTATGCAGGATTTGGTGTTTGGCACAGTGAAACAATCGGCCATTTGGCAGGCACCCTTGGTGCAGGTCACGCCAGAGCTGATGCCCGTGTGGCAAAGGGTGATTAAGCGGGCTTTCGACATCATAGCTTCCATATTGGCTTTGGTAATACTTTCGCCCGTGTTTTTAGCTTGCGCCATCATTGTGAAAGCCACTTCAAAAGGCCCTGTTTTCTATGTTCAAGAGCGTATTGGCAAAGGCGGCAAACCTTTCAATATGGCGAAATTCCGCAGTATGCGGGTAGATGCTGAGTCGGGTGGTACTCCACAGCTGTCAAGCGATGATGATCCGCGCATCACCAAATTTGGCAAATTTATGCGAAAAGTACGTTTGGACGAGATTCCTCAGTTCTGGACAGTGCTGAAAGGTGATATGTCGATAGTGGGTTATCGTCCCGAGCGTCAATATTTCATCGACAAAATCATGGAAAAGGCACCCTATTACCGCCTCTTGCTGAAGGTAAAACCAGGTATCACCAGCTGGGGCGAGGTGAAATACGGTTATGCCGAAAATGTAGACGAAATGATTGAGCGGCTGAAATATGATGTGCTCTACATCGAGAATGTGAATCTTGCCTTGGATATCAAGATTTTGATTTACACTGTGTTAATCGTTATTCAAGGGCGAGGCAAGTGATCCCCTTTCTTTTTGGGCTTTAAGGTAGCAAGCGCGACACAGCGGTTCGTAGCTTTCTGTTTCGCCCAACACGACCAATTTGTCACCGGCAATCGTTCGATGCGAGAATTGTGCTGCACTTCCGCAGCGCACACAAATGGCATGTACCTTGGTTACGTCTTCTGCAATGGCCATTAGTTTAGGCATAGGGCCGAATGGGTTTCCCATAAAGTCCATATCCAAACCTGCAATGATGACCCTCACACCTTGATTCGCTAATTGCTCACATACGTTAGGTAATTCATCGTCAAGGAATTGGGCTTCGTCAATGCCAATGACATCTACATCGTTGGCATAAAATAGGATTTCACTGGCACTTTCTACGGGTATGGAGTGCAAAGCCGTGGCATTGTGCGATACCACGTCCTCCTCGCTATAACGTGTGTCGACTCCCGGCTTGAAAATCTCCACTTTGAGTTTGGCAATTTTTGCTCGTTTCAAACGACGAATCAATTCCTCTGTCTTGCCTGAAAACATAGAGCCGCAAATCACTTCAATCCAGCCTTGTGATTTATTATGAGAATCTTTTTCGATGAACATGCCAATGGTAGTTAGAAAATTAGTAATTTAGCCACGTCAATCCGTTGTCGAGACGCGATTATCGCGTGTCCATTATTGAGCAAAAATAAAGATTATTCCTATATGAACGAAAAATTTGAGAGCCAAAAAGAAAGGTTGCTTTCTATTAAAAAGGAAATCAGTTTGTTATATCAGCAAGTCAACTATTTGATAAGGAATGAGAAGCCCCTAGAACTCCTTGATTTGGATGTGCTGATGAACCGCACGCACACACTTTATGACCAGCTTTGCGCCATCAATGTGGGTGACGAAAGCTTTGATGAGGACCTCCCATTTGATGCCGAAGCCATTTCGGGACTCTTTGGCGGTATGATGCAAGAGGAGTCTCAGAATGTGGAGCCAGAAGAAACAGATGCTCCTATGGAAGAAAAGCCTGTTGTTCAAGCAGCTGTTGCTGAACCGGAAGAAAAGCCGGTTATGGAAGTGACCAATCCACAAGAGAAGTCTGAACACTTTGAGGTGCCAGAACCTTTTAAGATGCCTTCTGATGGGTTGGGACTTGTTGAAGAAGTTACTGCCAATGAGAAAGAAGCTCCTGTGATGGAAATAGGTGAGGAACCTGCTATTGGAGAGAAAGTTGAAGTAGCAGAAGAAAGCAGTAAAGTTGAGGAGCAAATACTTGAGGATAAACCTATTAGCGATGAATATGGCCTGTTTTTCCGTTTTGAGGATGTCCCCGAAAATGAAGACCAACCTAGTGAAACACCGTCTGCTGTGGAAACGGAGGGGAAGGTGGTTCATGTGATGGAGGAGATTCCAGAGGAGGAGATTCCGGAGCGTGATCGTGTGCATGGCGATGATTTAGTGCATGACAATCCTTTGGAAATGCCTCAAGTGGAGGATGAAATCTTCGAAAACGGTCCGTTTGGGGAAGAAAGACCAGTGTCTGATGGATTGTCGAATGTTTTTGAGAAAGACGATACCGAGTTTGAATTTTCAGTTGCTGAAACCTTGGGTGAAAAGATGATGGGTAATGACCATTCCTTGGCGGCCAAACTGCAACAAACTCCTGGCCGTGACTTGAAATCAGTCATTGGGATTAATGATAAGTTTTTGTTCGTCAATGAGTTGTTTGGAGGAAGTATGGAAAAGTATAACAAATCCATTGAGAACCTGAACGACTTAAAGACCTTGAACGGTGCTTTGATATATCTCAACGAATTAAAGATAGAGCTTCAATGGAATAGCAGTAACGAGGGCTATCTGAAACTTAAAGAATTGGTTATGCGTAAGTTCGAATAAGCACAGCTATGTCGAAACTCTATCTTGTACCCACCCCAATTGGCAACCTTGAGGACATCACTCTACGGGCTATCCGCATACTGAAAGAGGTGGATGGCATTCTTGCTGAAGATACCCGTACCTCAGGCAACTTGCTGCGACATTTGGAAATCAGCAAGCCAATGACGGCTTTCCATATACGCAATGAGCATCTTGTGGTGGAACGTATCGCTGAACGGATCCAAGCAGGTGAGACCTTGGCTTTGGTGACCGATGCAGGTACACCCGCCATCTCTGACCCTGGGTTTCTTTTGGTGCGCGAGTGCGTGAAACGAGGCATTGAAGTGGAGTGTCTTCCTGGGCCTACAGCATTTGTTCCGGCGTTGGTCAACTCGGGTTTGCCTGCGGAGAAGTTCATTTTTGAGGGTTTCTTGCCGCACAAGAAAGGGCGCCAGACCAAGTTGCAGGCTGTGGCCAACTATCCTTATACGACCATTCTGTACGAGTCGCCTTTCCGCTTGTTGAAGACCTTGCAACAGTTGGCTGAGGTATGTGGTTCTGAGAGAAGGGTTTGCGTCTCGCGAGAACTGACCAAGATTTATGAGGAAAATGCCCGTGGCACCTTGGCAGAGGTGATTGGGCATTTTTCAAAGAAGGAGATAAAAGGTGAAATTGTCATCGTTTTGGAAGGGATATCAGCTTTCACTCCTAATGATGATTCCGAGGAATAATAACTCAACTGTCTTGCCTGTTATGTCATTCCTTTGGGAAGTTATAAAAGGCAAGACGGTTTTCGTTTGAAGATGATTTAGAAGGCGAACGAAAGCCTTGCGTAATAATCCGTAATTACCTCTTTGCGTCCACCGTTGAAACCCAAAGCATTATCAACGACGTCGATGACGGAAATGCCACAGCTGAGGTAGACCCTGTGGATTTTGAGGCCTATGCCGCCGGCTGTGTACAAGCCAGTCGAGATGTAACGATGTTCACCATTGGGGTCGTTGCATGTCACATAGCCAGCGGGAATCGAATAACCGATGCGACCTTCGACAAATGGGCTGACGGGAACATAGGGAAGTGCAAATTTCAGACTGGCATAGACTGGCACTGTGTGGATGTAGGTCTCCTGCATATTCTCGAATAGGTGGCAGTGCTGGCCGTAACTTGAATAATATTCGGCACCCAATCCTATGCTGGTGATGTCCCCGATTTGGCATTCAGCCATACCGCCCACGCTGAAGTGGTATGGAATTTCGTGCATAAAGATGGCACCCCAATCCCAAATGCCGATGTCGCCGATGACATGGAATCGGAACTCACCTTTTGGGGTGTAGACACAAGGAGCATTTCGTGGCTCAGGCCTTACAACCATCCGCTTGTGAGGATGGCGATAGCGAGGATGGGGTGGACGGATTTGTGCCTCTGCTGAAATCGACAATACAATTAAGAGGCAGAGGGATAACAACGTTTTTTTCATAAGTCTATCTTTTTTGGTGATAACTTATGAATTACAAAAACCATACCAATCCTAGTTATTTCTTTAATTGCCTTTGATATGCATTCAGGCGGGCAAGGAGACTCTTTTTCACGCCGTTGGATGTGTAAGTGGCACCACTGACTGCATCCACATCCTTATTCATGGCTTCATCAACCGTGAGCCCGTTCCAAGCTTGGTAAAGGCCTCCATCCATCACACGTTTTGCAAAGTTAGGTGTCTCTTGGTTTTCCAATAAGACGATGTTTTTGATACGTCCGTCGACATCCAAAGCTATTAATAAAGGTGTGGGGCCGTTGAAGCCTTTCACTCCGTCAGAGTAGGGCGACGAGAATAATACCGTACCCAGTTTGTTGCCTTTTGTGTCTTTGACTTCATAATAAGCCGTGTCGATGGCTTTGGTCTTGGCGGCATTGCTGAAATAGGGTTGGACTTCCGAAACGGGCAGTTCGGGTAATTTGGGACCGCAACTGCACAAAGTCACTATGCCAATGGTCATCAGTGCGCCCAAAGTTTTCTTAATGACGTTCATTGTGTCTTGATTTTTAATTTGTGTGCAAAAATACGCAAAACCTTTCAACAATTAAACATTAAACAAAACAACAATGAAACAAAAACACTATCTTTGTGACCTCAAAACTTCAGATTATGTTAGTCATTGGTATTGCAGGCGGATCGGGTTCTGGAAAAACCACCGTCGTCAAGGAACTGGTAAGACAGCTGCCAGAAAACTCAGTTTCAGTCATTTCGCAGGACGCTTATTACTTCGATAACGGCGATAAGACGCCTGAAGAGAAGAAGCAAATCAATTTTGACCATCCTGATGCCATCGAATGGGATTTGCTCATCGACCATCTCGACCGTTTGAAAAAGGGAGAGACCATTCCTATGCCTATCTATACTTATGTGACTTGTGCCCGTTCTCAGGAAGTCATCTATGTTCATCCCACTGAAGTCATCATTGTGGAGGGCATTATGGTCTTGACCCAAGAAGAGCTTCGCAAACGTATGGACATCAAGGTGTTTGTGGATACTGATGGCGATGAGCGCTTGATGCGTATCATTCGCCGCGACATCGCTGAGCGAGGCCGTACATGGGAGGATGTGCTGCGCCATTACCAAACTTTTGTCAAGCCTATGCATCAGCAGTTTATTGAACCCACAAAACGCAGTGCCGACATCATCTTGCCTCGCGGCTCAAGTCCAGTGGTTGTGGACATTTTAGCTTCACGGATTAGGATGCATTTGGGCAAATGATCGAAAGCCATATTTTTGAAGTGTGAATAACATAATGTCGAACGAAATCAATACATATGCAAAATAAGGGCATAAAAGGAAGCTTAAGTGAAATCGTTAATAAAATGAACGAGACTTATGATGGTTTGATTAATGGTTTCAGCCTGGGAGTAAATAGACGAGTCGTACCGGTGGTGACAGATGGAGAGGTGAAGGGTTGGAAGATGCAGTGTTATGAAAATGATGTATGGGTGGATTTGGGAATGTCGTTCGAGACTATGGGGGAATTGATTGAGTACTACAAGGATGAAGATAAGGAAACCTCCCAAAACCAGGAATGATACACATATTTTATTTTGGCGTCGGTCTGGAAATGGCTGACGTTTTTTCTTTATGTACATATTTTCCAAATGGGGTTTATATGGACATAAGCGGACGCAAAATGAACAAAAAAAATCAACCCATTGGAAATTAGGTTGATACTTGATTGAATATGTTGCCCAACCAGGGTTCGAACCTGGACTTTACTGATCCAGAGTCAGTCGTGTTGCCAATTACACCATTGGGCATCGTTTTCGGCTGCAAAAATACGTTTTTTTTGAATGCTGCAAGAAAAATGGGGAAAATTTTTCGGATTTTTTTTGCTTTTGCATCACCATAAGGCATAAAAGACTCAATATCAATACTTGTTGAATCTAGTGCCCCAATTGTATGACAGCGAAAAGGTGATGAAGAAACGTTTGTTTTGTTCCGATTCGATGATGGATACGCCCAAGGGGAAAAACTCAGCCTTTGCGCCCACGTTGATGGACTGCACCCGAGTGCGCGACTTCCCGATGTCGAAACCGAGTCCCAAAGATGCATGGATGCCAGGTGAAAGTTTGGTCTCGGTAATGCCTTTCGTAAAAGCAGACCTGCCGAGGATGTCTATTCCTCGTTCAAAAGTCTGCTCCTCAATCTTTTCGATATAGCCACCTGTTGGACTGGGTTGGTAGGTGGCAACATAGTAATAATATGGCTTGAGCAAAGCTACCGATACCCCCGCTTCGTATGTCCACCGTGTTTCGATGCCACCCCAGTAAGGCTTCCCGAAGATGCGGCGGTCCGTGCCGTAACCGAAACGGGCTACGTAAACATGGTTGAGTTTTCCGTAGACAAAGGGCCGCGTGTTATATGTAGACATATTCAGGGTCTTGATTTCCTTGAGCGAGTGCAACGAAATAAATTCAGTTTCCCAGTTCCTTGTTAAGTGGATGGTCTTGATTTTTCCAATCTTGAAGCCGCAGCCAAAGCCCCTTGAATGGATGGCAATATTGAAGGAATTCTGGTGGTTGTATACCAAACGTTCTTCGATAGGTTTGTCGTCTTCACTTTGTATGTCAATGTTTTGGGCGGGCAACAAAAAAGCGCACGCTCCCAAAAGCGTGAGCAAAAAAGTGCGTAATAGGATTCGTCTGAGGGCAGTCATAGCAGTGCCTCCCAACACCTATTATTAATAGCGCGTTTCTTTGATGTACTTTGACGATTCGCCGTAGGCCGGGCAGCTCTTGTTGGAGCCACACGAAGTCATAATAATGCCTGAAACAAAGGCAATTAACACCGCAATGACGAGTTTTCTCTTCATAGAAATGAAATTTGATTTGCAAAATAACGGATTTTTTCCCGAATTATTACCATCTTTGCAGAGATTTTTGTAAACAAACGAGCTAAGGTCCCTGAACCCTGAGCTTGTGGAAGGGTCGAAGGGCCGGCTTACTCGTATAACTGATATTCTGAATCGCTTCGTTCCTCGCGATGACGCGAGGCGACAACTGACCAACTGACAACTGATAAAGATGGAAGTAAAGAAACCTAATATCGACGAAAGCTGGTACCAAGTGCTGCGACCGCAGTTTGAGGCACCGTATTTCGCAGACTTGAAGTCGTTCCTCGTTACCGAGAAGCGGCAATATGCCGTTTATCCCCCAGGCCCTTTGATTTTCAACGCCTTTAACCTCACGCCTTTCGACAAGGTGAAGGTGGTCATCTTGGGACAGGATCCGTATCATGGCCCAGGACAGGCTCATGGCCTTTCCTTCTCTGTGCCCGACGGTGTGCCGTTCCCGCCTAGCCTGCAGAACATCTTCAAGGAGCTGCACGACGACCTCGGCGTGCCTATGGCACGTTCAGGCAATCTGGAGAAGTGGGCGAGGGAAGGTGTGCTGCTGCTCAACGCCTCGCTGACGGTGCGGGCGGGTCAAGCGGCCTCGCATTCACACCATGGTTGGGAACAGTTCACCGATGCGGCTATCCGTGCCCTCTCGGAGCATCGCGAACACCTCGTCTTCATCCTATGGGGCAACTACGCCATCGCTAAGCAGGCCTTAATCGACCCGTTCAAGCATCTGATCCTGAAATCGGTGCATCCGTCGCCACTCTCGGCTAGCCGTGGTTTCTTCGGCTGCCATCATTTCTCGCAAACGAATAATTACTTGATACAAAACGGAATAGAACCTATTGATTGGAGTTTATAATGAAACTACGGATTACACGGATGAAACGGATTTTGACTGAAAATAGGATGCTTGCATCAATAGAATTTTGATAATATCTGTAAAATCCGTCCAATCCGTAGTTTATGAGAATCAATCTTTGAATTTTGAATCTTTGAATCTTTGAATTTTGAATGAAACAAATCGTATTCGCCACCAATAACAAAAACAAACTGCGCGAGATGCGCGAAATTATGGAAGGTCTCTACGAGGTCTTGAGCCTCGAAGATATCGGCTGCCACGAGGACATCGTTGAAGATGCCCACACCATCGAAGGCAATGCCAAAATCAAAGCGGACTTTGTCACGAATAAGTTCCATGTGAACTGTTTCGCCGACGACACGGGGCTTGAAGTGGAGGCCTTAGGTGGTGCGCCGGGTGTTTATTCAGCACGTTATGCCGGCGAGCATTGCAGCTACCAGGACAACTTGGACAAGATGCTGGCTGCCATGAAAGGACAGACCAACCGCAAGGCGGCTTTCCGCACCTGCATCGCTTTGAACCTCGATGGGGAATCCTATTACTTCGAAGGGCGTTGCGACGGACACATCACCGAAAAGCAGCGCGGCACCGAAGGCTTCGGCTACGACCCCATCTTCCAGCCTGACGGCTACGACCAGACCTTCGCCGAACTGGGCCACGAAGTGAAAAACGCTATCAGCCACAGGGGAAGGGCTACGCAGAAGTTGATTGCGTTTTTGAAGGAGTTGAATTGAATTTCAATGTAGAAGAAGGCATCCGGC
>JAEEGL013208719.1_pt1 | contig 11306 bp, 6 predicted proteins | sample 9134231 | NCBI WGS metagenome assembly JAEEGL01 (sample SAMN16246548, study PRJNA631951) | gut metagenome | biome: gut microbiome; feature: rumen; material: fiber-attached | host: Bos | place: Iran: Karaj | collected 2018-10
TAGATGCCCTCCGCCGGATGGGTGATCTTGCGGCATGCATCGAACAAATCCTCCCATGTCCAGTCGGCGGTCGGCTCCGCCACGCCGTATTTCGCCAGCAGATCCTTCCGATACAGGAAGACCTTTCCAAGCAGGCCGCCCGTCGGCATCGCCCAGACATGCTCGCCGCCAGGCCCTTTCCGTTTCACGACCGGCATGACTTTTTCGTGGTAGATGAACGAACGCTCCTCCGCGTTCATGCCCGCGAAATAACCATCCTCCTCCTTGTCAAGCGGATATAGGAAGCCCTCCTGAATATACGTATCCGATTGGCGGAAATTGACATACATGATGTCCGGTGCCACGCCGCCCGCGATCGCCATCAACGGCCCCGAATCCATTCCGCTCCCTTCCACTTGGATGCCGCTTCGCGGCACAAGCTCCACCATGACGTTCCCCCAGTCAAAATCGCCATATTTGCCCGGATCCGCCTCATAACGGGCGCGGTACTTTTTCTGGACGAGCAGTGGATATTGTTTCACAAACTCTTTCATGACCGCTACTTGCGCACGCGTATTCGTGTCCGTGCGCGTCGGATCCGGAAGGCTCCACGCGACCACCGTCACGACGGTCTTGCGGACTCGCGCGCCATTCTCCTCGACAACGTCACGGCTTTCGACCTTTCCGCCTTGAAGGTGGCAGACCAAAAGCAGCAAGAGAATGAAATATGACAACAACGATTTCATGAATTTTTGGGGAACAACAGTTTTCTTCGTTAAATATTTTAATTCTGACAACTGCCCACTAACCACTAACGACTAACCACTGACCACTAATTACTTGTAATTCGGCAGGAAAGCGCCGATGTCCAGCAACCGTTTTTGCAGGACATGGACGTCGATGCCGCGGATGTCCGTTCCTTTGTCCAAAGCTTCGCAGGCGGCCATTCCGGCGGCCTGCCCTGTGATGTAGCAGCCCGGCATGACGCGAACGGAGCCCTGCAGCTTGCGATCCGTGCTGATGCAACGGCCCGCGACGAGCACGTTGTCCAGATTGCGCGGCGTCAGCGTGCGGTACGGAATGCCGTAGCTTTCGCCCTTTCCATAACGGCCCGTCTTCATGAATTCCTTTTCGAACGCCGCGTACAGTTTCGGATCCGGCTTGGACGGATGGATATCGACGGGATAGCAGTAGCGGCCGATTTCGTCATCGAAGATGGCCCGCGCCGTGAAATCCGCCATGTCCAGAACATAATCGCCCATGATGCGGCGGCTTTCGCGAATGCCCATCAACGCTCCCGTCTGCAACAACGTAACATTCTCGAATCCAGGAATGTACTTCTTATAGAACGCTTCGAATTCAGGCATCATCTTGCGGCCTGCGATCAGATGTTCCGTCACCGACTGCTCGTCCAAAGCATCGATGCCGAAAGCATGGCCCATGTTGCCGCCCGCCGTATGTTCGTCGATGCGGAACATGCCGGAATGGTGCGGATCTTGCACGGTGAAGATTCCGCCGTCTTCGAACGCGCGCATCAACTGTTCATGGACATTCACAGGATTCTGCTGGCGGCGTTCGTAGTCGATGTAGCCCCACAGGCTACACAACGTGCCCGGCATCGTCTCCTCCTTCTCGAAAGGAGCTCCCGCCCATGCACAGATGTCGCCATCGCCCGTGCCGTCGATGACCATTTTCGCCTCGATGGCGAAAAATCCGCTCTTCGCATGGCAGATCACTTGTTTGACGGAATGCCCTTCCATCACGACATCGACGACCTGCGTCATCAGCGACAGTTTCACGCCGGCCTCCGTCAGCAGTCTGTCGTACAGCCGTTTCATCAACTCCGCCGGACATCCCATCCTGCTGGCGGCCAACGTTTTCGGAGATTTCATCTCGTTGAGTTTGTCAAAAATTTCACGGCCGATGCCGCCCGCGAGGAAATTCACGCCGTCGCCGAACATCATGAAGACGGGAACGAGACCGCTCGTGCCCATGCCACCGAAGCAAGCCTCGCCTTCCGCAAGAAAAACGCTTTTGCCGGCCCGTGCCGCGACCAATGCCGCGGCGACGCCCGCAGGACCACCGCCCGCCACAAACACATCGACCGATTGCCGTACTTCCATCTTCTTCTGATATAGAAAGGACATGCCTGCTCCTTCGCCCGGCCTCCCGGACGGATTTTTTTTTTATTAATTATAGTGATTTACACCAATGCTTCGTTTGAAATATACACCCTTATACAATAATTTATATACATACCACAGTGAAATATATCCGTTTTTTTTGAACATAACATGAAAATCCCCCTATATGCCTTCATTCTTCTGACGACGGCGCTGGCCGCCCAGCAGCTCGTCGTCAACCCTGACTTTTCAGAACTGGACGAAAAAGGAAAGCCTGTCGGCTGGAAATGCGACAAATCCGTACGCATCATACCGGATGTGGACGGCATGAACAAGGCCGTCATTCTGAACGTTCGCAATGCAGGCCTCTCGCAAAGCCTTGACCTCAAGCCGGAATACGCCCATCTCGAACTGGACTTCTGGATGAAGACGACGAACGTCGTCCAAGGGGAGGAAAACTGGCATACAGCCCGCCTTGCCATGTCCTTCCAAGACGCGGACGGCAAGCAGGTCGGCGAATGGCCGCACGTTTTCGGCTGGGTCGGCACGTCGGAATGGCGCCATTGCATTCGCCGCTACATCATTCCGAAAGGCGCCGCAAAGCTTAACTTCAGCGCCTCCCTATTCGCGCCCTCCGGCATGGTCGAATTCAAAAACATCAAATTCACCGTGACCGCCACCCGTCTGGAAAAGCCCGCCAACGCCCCATGCCCCATGCATGAAGAGGCCGCACAATCTATTGAAGACGCATGGACGCGCACGACGCCGACGCGCGAAAGCGTCTCCATGAATGGCCTTTGGCAATTCCGTCCTGTTCTTTCCCAAAACACTGAGGCGGCAGGAAATGACGCGTCAAAAAAAGCGGAAGACAACGTTCCCGCAGATGACGACTGCTGGGGATGGTTCAAACTGCCTGCCATCTGGCCGGACCGTTGGGACAATGACGAGGCATACCAGTCGCCCATCCTTGCGCAATATCTGGAGGACAACTTCCTCACAAAGGAAAACGCCGTTCCGGAAAAAGCGTGGTACAAACGCACAATCAACGTTCCATCCCATTGGGAAGACCGCCAGATCGTCTTGGACTTCTCGCTGGTCAACACACATGCCAAAGTCTTTGTCGATAACGCCAAAGCAGGCGACGTGTGGTTCCCCGGCGGCGAAGTCGATCTGACCGGAAAGCTTCTTCCGGGCAAACGCCAGTCCATCGCGATTCTCGTCGAAGCCATCCCGCTTGCCGACACGATGGATTCGTTCATGGCGCCGGACCGCATCATTAAAGACAAAGCCGTCGTCAAGAACAAAGGCATCAACGGCGACGTCTATCTCGTCTCCCGTCCGAAAGGACAGCGGATCGCCTTCGTCCATGCCATCCCGTCCGTCAAAAACAACACGATCACCTTCCGAACGTTTTTGGAAGATGCCGCCAATATCCCCTATCAAATCGTTGCGGATGTGACACTTCCGGACGGATCCGTCAAAACTTTCAGCCAAAAGCTGCCATCCATTCCAGATGAAAACAACGCCATCGTCCTCACATCCGTCTGGAAAAAAGCCCCGCTTTGGGAACTAGACGATCCACAGTTGCTCACGGCGTCCGTCTCCCTCTATTCGGCGGACGGCCTCAAGCTCATCGACCGAACGATCCCCTTCACGTTTGGCTTCCGTGAATTCGAAGCCCGTGGCAAAGACCTGTATCTCAACGGCATACCCATCCATCTCCGCGCCCTCCACTGTGAGGCGGGAACATCCATCAGTGTCGAATGCTCGGCCGAACCGGAAGCGGAAGAAATGCTCCGCCGCATGCGCCAATACGGCTTCAACTTCCTGATCAATGGACATTACAACTTCAACTTCGGTTCCATGAACTATTTGGAAGGCCTGCTCCGCGCCGCTGAGAAAAACGGCTTCCTCATGTCCTTCTCCCTGCCGCATCTGAACCAATTCGGCTGGAAGCTTCATGAGCAGGATGTTCGCAACCGCTTTACATGGATGACGCGGTTCATCATCCGCAAAGTCGCCAACAATCCCGCCGTCGTCATGTACGCCATGAACCACAACTCTTGCGGTTACTACGGTGACCAGAATCCGTTGAAAATCGACGGCAAATTCCGTCCCGCAAAGGACGAAGACTCCGAATTTCCGCTCCCAGACAACCGCCGCAACCAAGCCGCACATGCGGAAAAAATCGTCAAATCGCTTGATCCGACACGGCTCGTTTACCACCACGAATCCGGTAACTTAGGCGATCTACACAGCGTCAACATCTACCTGAACTGGGCGCCTTTACAAGAGCGATCGGACTGGATGAAGCATTGGGCGGCCAACGGTGTCAAGCCGGTCTTCTTTGTCGAATGGGGCCTTCCGCACATTTCCAGCTGGTCAAGCTACCGCGGCCCCGCCTTCATCTGGCGGACAAAGGCTTTCCAAAGCCTCTGGGCCACAGAATATGCCGCTGCGGAGATCGGCGAAGACGCCTACCGGCAGGCATCCATGTTCGGCGGCGAAGCCATCGTCCATGAGCAGAAACTCTGGGACACCCAGGAGCCGTTTGCTTGGTCTGAACTTAACAAGCCCATCGCGAAATATCCGTTCTACCATCAGATCATGGCGAAATACGCCACTGACAACTGGCGTTCACACCGCACATTCGGCGTCTCCGCCATGCTACCGTGGGATCAAGGCGCCCTTTGGAAACCTCAAAAGAACGTCAATCCGAAGGCCCATCTGAACGATCTCAGCGTTCTGAAACAGCCGGGCCTCTTCCCTGACAGGATGAAAGCGATGCCGTCGCAGTTCATCTATGGCAAAACCGATCCATCCAACTGGGAGCCATCTGCTCTTGGAGAAGCCTTTCTCCGTTGGAATCAAGACACTTGCGCATATATCGGAGGCACAGAGGAAAATTTCACGGACAAGACACACTATTACTGCCAAGGCGAAACCATCGAGAAGACCATCGTGCTCATCAACGACACACGCAAAACGCGCGTTGCCACCGTTGACTGGCGTTGCCAAAGCATTCGCAAGTCCTTCAAAGCCAAGCTGGAACCAGGCACCGTCAAATTCTTCCCCATCTCCTGTGTTGTCGGCAAATCTGGCCTTCAAATCCATACATTCGGCTCCCGCATCATGATGACCGCTAAATTCGACAACGGCGACATATGGAAGGATCAGTTTGATTTCCAAACGCTTCCGATTCTGGACAAACTACTGGAAGGCTTCTCCGCTTGGATCTATGATCCTAAAGGCTTGACAACCAAATATCTGCAGGAAATTTCCATGCTCGAATTGAAGCCGCTCGCGGCAGATGCCGTCGTCGATTTCGAGCAACCCCAGGAGCCAATCATCATTGGTCGCGAGGCGCTCGACGATCCAGCCCGCATCACATGGCTCGCGGAGGCCATCCAGAAAGGGAAGGTTCTCATTTTCGAACAGTCATACGACGCTCTGACCAAACGGCTTGGTTTCCGCGCCAACGTCCACGGCCTGCGTGAGCTTTTCGTCACGAAAGACATCCACCAGGCCTTCCGCGACTGCGTGTCCCCCATGGAGGATGACGAAGAACAGGCCGCAAATACCGCATTGAAAAACTGGCGCGGCGAATCCACGCTGACGCCGCCCTTCCTGGACGTGCCCGAAAATGAGACGCACAATCCGAAATGGGACTGGCTTGGCTTCGAAAACACACGCGTCTGGACGGCCGGAAACCGAGGCAACGTCGCGTCCGTCTTGATTGAAAAGCCTGAAATCGGCAACTGGCGGCCACTCGCCGTCGGCGGATTCGATTTGCAGTACACGCCTCTTCTGGAACTGGTCGTTGACAAAGGACGCACGATCTTCTGCCAACTGGACGTCACGAACCGCACGGAAAACGATCCCGTCGCGGACCGCATCGCCTGCCGTCTTATTCATTATCTTATTTACGCTCCGGACGCCGCCCCCAAACGCAAGGTCTATTACACGGGCGGCCCCGAAGGCCATGCCTTGCTCACAGGTCTGAAAGTCGATTTCGAAGATCTGAAACTCACGCCAAAGTCGCTGAAAGTGGATTCGGAAGCAATCATGCCCGATTTGAGAAAGCAATTGGACTATCCTTCCATCCGAAATGACATCCTCTTCATCGGGCATGGCGCGCCGAACGAACTTCTGGAAGAAATCAACTTGAACGCGCAGGAGCCCAAGAACATTCTTGAAAAGCTTGACCGCGCGGACAAAGTCCCCGCCGGAACCGTCGCCGTGGGACTCGACCTTCTCGAACTCGAACTCGCTGGCCTCAAGTCCGATTTCGAGCCCTGTTTCTACATCAAAAAACTCGATAAACTGATTGATTTCCTTGAAAACAACGGCTTCAAGGAGGACGCTAAAAAGCTAGAACAACTCGACACCAGCGACAATCCGGCCGAAATCGAAAAAGCCGTACAGGAAATCCATGAAAAACTCGACAAGGCAGATCTGAAATTCGACGCCCCTACCGAATACAATTACCGCAAACTTCACAACATGATTGTCTATCTGGAACGCATGGGCTTTAAGAATGAGTCGGATGAACTCGCCAAAGTGGAAGCCCAAGGCATTCCGAACCTTCTTGAAGAAGCACTTCTAAACATCTACAAGACAACATCATCTGCCGGTCTTGGCGATGGATCCTCTCTCGCCTTCTCCATCCCGCTCCCGAAGGAGAACCACCTAGAGCGAAAGCCGCCGGCAAAAAAATACAGCCAGGCCCGCAAGGACTACATCAAAAACGTGCCCGACAAGGATATCGCCTACTTCGCCTTCGATATTATCAGGGGGCTGACATCAGCCGACCTCTACTGGCATGCCAAGCTTGCAAAGACCCCCATCGCTTACTCGCCACTAGAGGAACTGGACAAATATGTGCTCACCATCCCCTCCTTGTTCGCGTTGGTCCATGAAAGACGCGCCACCGTCTGCCTCCAGATCGCCCCATGGGATTTCGACACCGAATCAAAACCGTATCTGCGCACATCCTACAGACGTTCCGTCTTCGCGGTCGCGAAGATTCTCGCCAACTTAGGAGCCGATTTCCATAATCCGATCATCGACATTGTCTCCAATCCGCCTCAGGAAAAAGCCTGGCTCCACTCATACTATCTGCAGGAGCCAAAGGCTGAAGACGACCCATACCGCTACTATCGCTGGTAACGAAGAGACAAAAGAGACAAAAGGGACAGAAGCGACAAAAGGGACGAAAGCGACGGCTAGTCAAATTCCAAGGCATTTAGCTTACGCGAAGCATGGCCACACCGCCGAGCCACCGTCGGTCATCCAGATGATTAGCAAACCATTATGTCATGCCTGCTAAAAGTCATTAGCATCACAGCCGACGGCGGCGAGTCATATTGGTGTCCATTGGTGTCCATTCGTGGTTCTAAAATCGTGGTTCCATAAAATCGTGTCCATTCGTGGTAAAAGACTGCTCGGAAAAAGCTCAAACCAAACGCCGCTCAATCTCATGTATAATCCGCGAAAATGTCGCCTCCATGGCGGCTGTATCGCCCTGTATTCCCTGTATCCCTTCATGCGGCAACAAGCCACTTTTCTCAATCACGCTTAACCATACCCGCGCGTCCCGCAACATTCGACGGCATTGCCGAATCTTCCGCGAAAACGCACGATCTGAATCCATTTCACACGCCGCATGATAACGCGGCAACAATCCCATTACCGCCTGCAACAGCCCGGTCGCTACCTCTTGTGCAGCCTGGCCTGACGGCATCCGGCCCGACAACGCCACTATTTCAGCCGTGTATCGGACGAGACGCCCGTCCAGACTCTCTGCTTCCATGTCCATTCTGTCCTGCGCCTGTTTTGGCCATTGCTTGTCTTTTTCTTTTCCCAAGCAGTCGTATTCTTCTTAATTCTTTCTTAGTCATATAAAATCATTCAAAGTCATAGTATTTTCTATTACTTTTTATGATTCTCTATGATTCTTTATGATTTTCTATTACTTTCTATGATTCTCTATGACTTTCTATGATTTTCTATGACTTTTCGTGTTTCTCTTTACTTTTTCTCCGTCATTTTCTGGATTTCCTCCTCCATGCCGTCATGCTCCGCATAGAGCGCGGCCAGACGCGGTTCCGCAGCAGACAGCAATGCGCGGCGCTGATTCTCAAGCTCCTGCAGCTTGCTCGCCAAAACGTCATCCGCCGCCGTGGCCGCCTTTTCCAACTTCTTGATCTGGCTCTTCTTGTAGAGAAGCTTGCCCCGTAGTTTCGCCACGGGGGTCTTCTCCTTCTTCGCCTCCTCCTCGACCTTCACGACCGTCTTTTCATCCTGTGGCGCAGGCTTATCGGCCTCCTGCGCCATGGCGAGCCTGCCACCACATGACAGCAACAACGCCAACATGCACCGACACAACAACTTTCTCATAACAAATCCTCCTTTGGCGCCGCCAGCCGGACCTGTGCCGCCCATTTCACACCCGTCTTTCGTCGGAGTCCATCAGGTCTGGCCGGCGGCATTGTTTTCATGCATTTCATTAAAGGCATAAAATGGCCTCCAGCGATTGACATAATAAAGATAAACCAGTTTTTCATTAATGCAAATATATTTTCTTGCATTTTTCTTGAAAAATGAATTTTCCAATGTATTTTTCTTGTGAAAAGCGACAACTGCCAAAATCAGTCGTCCTTACAGGAAATTTTCATTTATTATAGTATGGTATAGACATGGAAAACATCTCAAAGCAGGAGCAAACCAATTATGGCGAACCTCAACAAAGTCCTTCTCATGGGTAATCTGACCCGTGAACCTCAAAGCAAAGCCCTCCAGCAGAACGGAACTCCTATCTGTGATTTGGGGATGGCTGTCAATCGCCGCTACAAGACGCAGTCCGGTGAAGAGCGTGAAGACGTCGTGTACGTCGATCTGACCGCATACGGCTACCAGGCGGACTTTTGCGTTAAAAACATGACCAAGGGCTCCACCGTCTATGTGGAGGGCCATTTGCGCTACGACAGCTGGCAGGACAAAGAAACTGGAAAGACGCGTTCGAAGTTGCGAGTCATCGTTGACACGATCCTCCATTTGGAGAAACGAAACGCAGAACTTATTGAACCGCAGGCATATCCATCCATGAGATATGGCCAACAGCCGCCTTATCCCGCTCCCGCCTACGGGCAACCCATACCGGCCTACGGCTACCAACAGCCGCCGCCCCCCTATCCCCCTGCGCAGCAACCTTACCAGCCATTGCAGCAGCAGCCGTATCAGCCGTTGCAACGGCCTATGCCGCAGCCTGCACCGCAACAACCGCAACAAGTTGCACAACAGCCTGTTCAACAGCAACCGACACAACAACAAGTTGCTCCGCAACAGTCTGCACATCAACAGCCTGCGCCGCAACAACCTGCGCCGCAACAACCTGCGCCGCAACAGCCTGCGCCGCAACAGTCTGCACATCAACAGCCTGCGCCGCAACAACCTGCACAACAACAACCTGCGCCGCAACAACCTGCGCCGCAACAACCTGCGTCGCAACAGCCTGCGCCGCAGCCGCAAGCCGATCCGCCGCCTGCGCAACCTCCTCCGCAACAGCCTTCTCAATCTGCTCCGCCATCGGGCGCGGCTGAAGAAGAAGTTGTTGACGACATGCCGTTCTGATTTCCATAAATAATTATCCATGCCAAGCTATTACGTTCCAAAGACTTTCACCGTCGGCGAAACCGTCCGGCTCTCTGCGGAGGAAACTGCCCACGCCTTGCGCGTCATGCGTCTCGAACCAGGCGAACGGCTGACGCTGCTCAACGGGAAAGGCGGCCGCGCGGTCGCCGTCCTGTTGGACGACGGGCCGACGCGCAAGATCCGCGAAGCCGCTTGCCGTGTCGAATCGGCGGAAATTGTTCCGCGTTCACAACTATCGATCATCCTGTATGTTGCGCCGCCGCGCAACAAGAACATGGACACAGTATTGAAGTCCGCGACGGAGCTCGGCATCGCCCAAATCGTTCCCGTCATCTGCCGTTATGCAGTCTCACGTCCGGACGCGTCCGCCGTCGAATCATGGTCGCAGACGCTTGTCACCGCCATGAAGCAATCCGGCAACCCATGGCTTCCGGAACTTGATGCGCCGCAAGCATTTAGCGAAGCATTGACCAACAGCCATGGAGATGGCTTCTTCGGCGCCGTTCCACGGCCGGGCGATCTTCAGGCGTCCGACTTTCCCTACACTCCAGACCGCCTTTCATTATGGGTTGGCCCTGAAGGCGGTTTTTCTCCAGAAGAAGAGCAAGCCCTTCGAGATAAAGGGCTTATGCCTCTCACTATCGGGCCGTGGATCCTGCGCGTCGAAACCGCCGTCACGGCCCTCACCGGTTCCCTGCTCACACAATTCCATTGACATGATTACCTCCGCTATCAAAATCGACGATGAATATTGGGCGGAGTGGCTTGACGCCGTCGCTGCCACTCCGAAAATCCGCCATATCGAATGCGACGCCGCGCTGTTCTCCTTCAGTTTGGATTTTCTGAAATCGTTGGACAGGCATTCCCTCTATGGTGCTCATGCGCGAGACATCCTCCCGCCAGAGACGGCTAAATTTCTGAACGAATCACCCAATGATCTGGCGTATAACAACTTGCGCAAATCCATCATTCATTCCATGCTGTCGGCTGAAAATGCAGGCGTTTCGCATTTCAGCCTTCAAATGCGACTGGATGAACCGTTTCCGGACGAAGAGAACCGCATCCGCAAAACCGCCGCTTTCCTCCGCAAATTGATTCTTGCGCCGTTGGAGAAGCCCTTCAAGCTTGATCTTCAAATCCGTTTTCCCTTCCAATATCCGCAATCAAAAAAATGGGAACGCGCCATCGATATTTGCAACATGGCGGATACCAAACGGATAGGACTCTCATTACAGCTTCATTCCGGCGATTTTGACGACGCGCCGCCGTCTCCGCAGGAGATTGTAAACGACATCCTGCCGCATCTCCCTGCCGTCGAATTTCACTATGCCCCGCATCTCGGCGAATCCCTCTTTGAAGCGGAACTCGCCGAATGGTCTGACTTGCTGAAAGCCAACAACTTCGATGGTCTTGTCGTCTTCTGCCCACATCTCAATCCAGACGACGACATCCTCCATCATTGCCTTTCGCTCCAGCCTTGCGCAGACTTTTTTCAAGAAGTCTGAGGATAACCACAGTGAAGAAAAGGACATAAGGGACATAAGCGACGAA
>JAEEGL015384823.1_pt1 | contig 11306 bp, 2 predicted proteins | sample 9134231 | NCBI WGS metagenome assembly JAEEGL01 (sample SAMN16246548, study PRJNA631951) | gut metagenome | biome: gut microbiome; feature: rumen; material: fiber-attached | host: Bos | place: Iran: Karaj | collected 2018-10
ACTTTACTCACGCTATCGGTATGCGCGTCACCCTGTCGGACAAACTCAAATCTGGAGCCAAACTGATAATCAAAGGTTCGAGCAAATATTTTAAAAGCGTCACCTGGAGAGCAGACCCCACATTGTATGTGAATTTCGAGTACACCATCAATCTCAGCGATGTTAATTTCACAGTAGCCAATGAGCCGACTTTCGAGTGGACATCGCCCGACAAGATGAAGGTGACATTTAATGCCTCCAACATACCCGACTTGGACAATGGCCAGACTGTGAACACCAACGAGAGCACCCGTCTTGGTATTCGCAACAATGGTGTAGAAGAGCGGAAGATATCCACCAACTACAATATCTTCGTGGATGCCAAGGAAAAAGACGGCAGTTACAAGGGTTACACCGTTGTGGATTATACTGTGGATGGCACATCGCCGAAAACCATTAACATGGAAGTGCCTGTGGACAAGGAATTCCGTGTCAGGACAGTGCGTAAGACCACCTATACCCTGACTGTGAAAAATGCCTATTCTCGCAGCGGCAGTTGGACTACCCATAGTCGCACTATCACACAGACGAAGAGTGCGGAGAGCACAAAAACCTTCAACAACGTGCCTGTGTCGATCAACAGCAGTTTCAACCAGGTAAGCGGCAATGTGGTGCTCTCATGGAGCCAGAGTTCTTCCATTCCCAAGAACTCCCGTCTCTATGTTTACCGCACCGAACTCAACCCCGACGGCACCTACGCCAGCAACCGTCAGGAGGCCGGCTACACCACCAACAAGAATTTCAGCGACAACGTGAGCCGTGGCATGAAATGGTGTACCAATTACCGCTATGAGGTAGTGATGATGCTCGACTCCTGGCGCAACGCCGGTTATGAGATTCCTACCGACCCCACTCCACTTAAGAACTGCAACTACGCGCAATGCATTGTCAATACGACACCGAATCTCAAATTCCATCTCACACAAGACATGGAGAAGAAAGATAAGATCAAGATGGACTGGGACTACAACAATATTCCTGAATCCGAGAACAACTTGACCTTCCGTATTCATCGTATTAACAAGAATGGAGCAATCGAACAAGACTATGGCTCTGTGAAAGCCCGCCGCAAGGATGAGCACGCCACCTTCACAGACGACAAGCCCTCGAGCAACTGCGAGGTATATCGCTACGTTGTGCAACTTGACCTCTTTGATGGTGTCGGCCAGTTCCTGAGCGACACACTGACCGCCCGCATCACAGCAAGCACGACCATCACCGACATGATAGTGACCAAAGGCAATCTGAGCGAAGGAGCACGTGTGACATGGAAAGTCAACCAGGTGGGCACCGACCCCTCCTTGTTTATACTCAAGCGACGCTTTGTAGGCACCACAGAATGGCTTGAACTCCACAGGACCTCTGGCACCGAAAGCGAATACACCTATCTTGACACCAACACCGAGACAGGGCGCTACTATGAGTATTGCGTTGATGTCTATGGTACCAAGTGTGAGGAAGACGATGCCCCGCTTCTGAGCGACAGCCGCATAGAGTCGGGCTTCGGCCAGTCGATGGGTGTCATCACCGGCCGTGTGAGTTTCGACACCGGCACAGCCGTTCCTGATGCGAGAATCAACCTCGAGCGCAGCGACGACGAGGAGAGCGGTCGCACCTATTACTTCGCCCGCCATATCCAGGAAGCCGGAGAGGGCCTCACCTGGAATGCCGACGAGCAGTATGTGAAAGACATGTTGGGCAACCAGAACAACTGGTCGATGCAGATGTGGGTGCGCCCCAACGACATACAATCGGATGTCAAGGCCAGCCTGATTGAAATTCCCAACGCTTTCAGTATCTTTCTCAAGAAAACTTCAGCCGAAGCCACCTCATTTGAATTGACCTGTGGGTGGATGGATGCAAGCCAATGGCAGTACAGCACTTTGTATTCCGACATTCCCTCCGACGAATACAGCCAACTTACGTTTGTACACAAGAAAGACAGCATTCTCTTCTATCTCAACAATGAGTTGAAGAGCGAGAAAAATGTCATGTTAAACGGCAGCCAGTCGTTAGACCCCGTCAAAAACTCTTATCATGGGGAAGCGATTCACTTCGGAGGCAGCGCGGATGAGACGAATGAGAGTTTCACCGGCTACATCGATGAGGTGCGTATTTGGAGCAAGGCCCTTACAAAGAAAGACATCACCAACACTTACAACCGCATGCTCAGCGGTCGTGAAGACGACCTGAAAGTGTATTGGCCTTTCGACGAGGGACTCGATGAGTACAGTTACGACATCTCGCGCACCAGTGGCATCCCCAACGGCAACCATCCCACCGTGGGGGCCACTACAGCCACCGATGTCACCCCCAACGCCACACAGTTGTGTCTCTACGGTGTCACCAATGAGAGCGGCGAATATACCATCCGTGGCATCCCGTTCACGGGCAGTGGCACGGGCTACACCGTCCGCCCCGAATTGGGCACACACAAATTCTCTCCTGAAAACCGCGTGGGCTTCATCAGTCCCGGTTCGATGACCCTCAACAGTTACGACTTCACCGACGTCTCCAGTTTCAAGGTGAGCGGCACCATCTACTACGAAGGCACCGACATACCTGTAGATAGCGTGATGTTCTCCGTGGATGGCACTCCCTGCACCAGAGACGGCGAAATAGTCTATAGCGACAGCAACGGTGAATATACTATCAGCGTGCCCATCGGTCCTCACCGCATCACAGCGTCTCGCATGGGCCACACGTTTGTCAACGGCGGCCGTTATCCCGAGGAGAAAGGCACCTTGTTCGACTTCCGCAGTGAGCAGACCATCAATTTCACCGACAACACCTTAGTACACTTTGGCGGCCGTATCACCGGCAGCGAGACCGAAGGCAAGAAGAAACTGGGCTATGGTGTTAGCATCAACACCATCGGCCAGGCCAGACTTCAACTGGAAGCCATTGACTATCCCCAGTGTCGCCTGAACGTGGTGGAGAAAGTCAACGGTCTGACCTACGAGATTGTCAACAATCCCGAGAACCTGCCCGTGGAATCCTATTCCGAGTTGGTCAACAGTGAATCGTGGCGAGCCGGCGGCGATGAGAATGAGATGAAACATATCTACATCAAGACCGACCCCGCGACGGGTGAGTTCAGTGCGATGCTTCCTCCTATTCGCTACCGCATCACCAACGTGTCATTTGAGCACAACCCCGACCTCAACAACGCTGATGTATTCCAGAACCTTTCGATCGTCAATCTGAGTGACGCGATGTCGAAAGCCCCCTGCGACACCTTGTGGAACGAAGCGAAGGACGATTATGCCACACTCTTCCAATGCGCCAAGGTGATGAAACTGACTTACCGCTCAGACCCTGAGTTTGAAGTCACACAAGCAGGCATGAGCAAAGGTGCTTTCGGTGAGCAAACGGTGACATTGACCAACAATGAAAACCAGAAAGTGGAAGTGCCCCTTTACACTGTGGGTGCCGACGACAAAGTGACCTACAACTTTGGCTACCCCATCTTCGAGCAAGAAAGGGAGTATGAGTTCCAGGTACGCTTGTATGAGTCCTACACCAACTTCGACGAAGACTCTGACGGCCAGCGCTATGAATATGCGTTGTCAGACTCTATCATTACTATCACCAATGAGTTGGGCGAAAAAGCCGTCATTTCCGCACAGGATGCCGTCATCTCCGACAGCATCAGAGTGGCCAAGGGTGATATCGTTCAACTCGAGGACAACCAGATGAGACTCGACTCACTGGGCACCGCCACCTACCGCTGGCTTGCCAGTTTCCCCAACCTCTCGTCCCCGTTCACCCGCGCAATGAACATCTTCACGAAAGTAGGCGGCAAGACCTATGGCTGGCAACCCGAAGCCTTCTACGGCGTCGTCTTCGGCTCGATAACGACCGGAAGCAATTTTGTCACCGCAGGTCCCGACAACGTGCTGATGGTACTACGTGACCCGCCTGGCGGCAATTCATCGTCATATTGGCAAAACGACTCCATCACGGTTGACAGTTGGGATTTCACCGGCTCAATAGGTTCCACTGGAGGTGCGATCACAAGAACTTGCCAAGGTGCGGAATCCGAGTTTTGGGCAGGTGTCGGCACATTGGTCAAGATGACAGAATCGACAATAACCAACAAATTAGACGATGGATTTGAGATTACAGGAGAAGGCACACTGGGTACAGGCAAGACAACGACCATCACAAATACAGAAAAGATAACCACCAACTCGACCTCATCGTATGTGGGTGAGGAAGGCGATGTCTTTATCGGCTTTTCCACCAATTATATCTTTGGCGCTGCCGACATTGTCAAACTTTACATCCAGCCCGACGGCACTTACAAGATAGACAACAAGCGCGGCATGACAGTGGGCGACAAATTCAACACAGCCTTCCGCTTTACACAAAAGTACATTGAGAAAGAGTTGATACCCAACCTGCGCAAGTTACGTAACAACAAACTCGTCTATATCAGCGATCCTACTCTGATACCCTCAACGGCAGAGGAGCCAACCTACTACACCACGCTGACAGAAGACGATCCACGCTATGGCTCCTGCAACGATGACAGGAGTGTGTGGGGTGATCAGGCTGCACTATCCGAAGATAGCGACGAAGGCCCGAGTTACTGGTTCCGCGCACCTGAAGGCTATGAGGGTGTGGACACCATCTACTTCTACAACAACTCTATTAAGGCCTGGACAGACCGGCTGAGTGACAACGAGGAAGACAAAGTGAAAGCCTTCAACGACAACAAATACTTCAAGCAGAACTTCTCCTGGGACCGTGGAACGACAGAGACCAAGTCGGTAACACGCAGTGAGAAAGTCCAGAGCAACGAAGCTTTGACCTGGAAACAGAAAATATATACGAAGGTTGAGGAAGGTATTGAAGGTTTGGTTTCAGGCGTCAAATCATACGGATACTATACCGTTACCTATGACCTTCATTATTCCTTCGTCTCGAAATGGACACAGACAACCGAGAATAAGGAAACGTTCAGTTACACCCTTTCCGACAATACGAAGAGCAGTGCACTGACCGTGGATGTGTTTGACTCCCCAAGAGGGTGGAGCCCGATCTTCCGCACACGCGGCGGACAGACCCGCTGCCCGTATGAGGGACAGACCGTGACGAAGTATTACAAGCCCGGTACCATCCTCAACTATGCGACGATGAAAATCGATAATCCCAAGATTTCCATCCCCACCCCCATCATCACCGGCATCCCCTCAGGGCGTGAGACGAACCTTGAAATCGACCTGACCAATGAGAGTGAGATAGGCGAGGTGAACCTGCCCGACCTGGTGTGTCTCAACAATCCCGACGGACTCATCGTCACCATGGACGGCCTGCCTCTCGCCTCAGGCGTGAGCATCCCCATCTATGCCGGTGCGACCGATAAAAAGACCTTGACCATCCGACAGTCCGACACATCGGTACTGGAATACAAAGACATTAAGTTGGCACTACGCTCGTCGTGTGAGCCAGCCAAGAATTTCGACGAGGCCACATTCTCGATCAGTTTCACCGAGGCAGCCCCCGAGGCGGATATTGCGGTGAACAAGACCGTCATCAACAGCAACGACGTGAATAACGCTCCTGAGGGCTATCTGACGGTGACAGCCAAGAACTTCAACCCACAAATCAATGGATTCCGGAGCATCCGCGTCAAATACCGCTTCATCGGCGACAACAACTGGATTACCGCACATGAATTCTTCAACGGCATGTCGATGGTTCCCGATGGTGTTCTCCAGGAAGACCAGTCGCTGCTCGAACAAGGAAAGTCGAGTGTAAGCCATTCATTCGCACTACCCATCTTCGATGGTCATTATATGGTTTGCATCGAAACCACCAGCCAGTTTGGGCAGAGCCAGGAAGTGTCATGGCAGAGCGAGGAAATAGAGGTGGTGAAAGACACCCACGGCCCCATGCTTTTGGGACAGGCATACCCCAATACCGGTATCCTAAGCCCCAACACCGACATCCACATCCGGTTTAACGAGCCCATCCGCTCCAACTACCTGACGAAAGCCAAGAACTTCAGCATCCAGGGCAACCTGAACGAATCGCCCATCGACCACCTCGTATCGCTCCAACTCAACGGAAATCCCATGAGCACCGACAGTTACCTGCCCATCACCAACACCAGTCTGTCGGTATCTATGTGGCTTAACCGTCAGAGTGGCGGCACCATCCTGACGCACGGCACAACCGCCAGTTTCCTGGAGTTGGGATCAGACAATGAAGGCAACGCCATACTGACTATCAACGGCGAGACTTTCATCGGCAACTCTGCCCGTATTCCACAAAACGAATGGGTGTTCCTGACCTTCCAGTACAGCCACACACCCATGGGCAACTTCTTCAACGCCGATGTCAGCACGACGGAAGGAACCCAGACACTGTTTGACAACAAGTCTGTTCCCGAATACAACAACATGGGCCAAGTAACCATAGGCGAAGGACTGACGGGAGCCATACACGATCTGGCAATATGGAACGACGACAAGACACCCGCTCAGATGCGTGAATACATGTGGAAATCCATTCCTGCCTACAAGCGAGGCCTGGTGGGCTACTGGCGCATGGACGAGGGGCATGGCACCGTTGTGACCGACAATGCCCGTGGCCACAACATCTATCTCGACAGTGAGTCATGGAATCTGAACAACAAAAACATGGCCGCCCATCTGGATGGCACAGGATACATCAAGATAAATGCCGCCACCGAAGCAGTCAGCAACGAGGACAATTACCTGATAATGATGTGGTTCAGGGGAGAAAAGGGAGTCAATGCCAACACATCGCTCATCTCGCTGACCGACCGCATGTCGATAGATTTCGACACCGACAACTCGCTTGTCCTGCGCACCTATCGCAGTTCCTCATCGCTTGACAGCGACGGCGAGACCAACATACTGAGCGAGGAGAACTACAGCGATGGCAACTGGCATCATTTGGCACTGAATGTGCGTCGTGGCACCTCGGCCAACGCCTACATCGACGGCAAAGCCGTGCGCACCTTCAACGAGACAGAAATTCCCGCATTCGCCACCAGCAATGTCTTCCTCGGCGGACGTGAGCGCAATGTGGAGAATGAGTTGAAAGTGAGCAACCTCTTCAGTGGCGACATCGACGAGTTTACCGTGTATAAAGTCACGCTCGACGGCACCTCCATTTCTGAGAGCCAATACTTCCAGGCAGACTCCACAAACACGACACTGCTTGTCTATTACCCGATGGAGCACAAGTATCTGGACAACAACAATGTGGCTCATACTGACTTCAGTCTTGCCAGTGGCAAGAAAAGCACAACAGGACAGTTGCACACAGCAGAAGGTCCCAACGTGACACAAGCCATCACCGCACCACCACTGAAGACCATTGGCACGTATGAGAATCTGGACTTCGACTTCATTGCAAGCGAAGAGGAGATTTACATCACGCTCAAGACACTGCCCTCGCGTATGCAAGACAATTTCATCTCGTTCACCGTAAAAGATGTGCCCGACGTGAATGGCAATCTCTCGGGAGCCATCACATGGTCGGCAAAAGCCAACTACAGCTCCTTGGAATGGATACCAGAATGGGATGGTGAATGGATCACAAGCCGGGGGGGATCTCTCACCATCAATGCTACTCTCCACAATTTCGGGGCAGAGAGTGTCACTTACACTCTCTCAGGAATGCCGTCATGGATCATTCCCGACAAGACGGAAGGCGTGCTTGGTGTGGATGAATCCGACAAGATCAAATTCACCGTCACCCCCAATGCCCCACTCGGCACCAACGTCCCCATTGTCTATGCCACCGACCAGAACGACATCAATGTAGCCTTCCCCATCTACATCACCATGTATGGAAACGAGCCTGCCTGGGAATGTTTTGATGATATGTATGAGAGTTCGATGAATCTGATTGGTCAGATTTATATCAAAGACAAGATCTGTTCACAAAAATTGAGCAAGATATATGCCTTTATCGGCGACGATTGCAGGGGCATCGCCTCACCACAACTGATGACATCGCGCGACGCCTACTTCACCAACCTTGTGGTATATGGTAACGCATCTGACGAGAAAAAACCAGTAACCTTCCGCATATATGACGCCGAAAAGGGCGTGGTATATAGCGACATCATCACCACGGTCAACGGTGAAGAACTGTCTATCGATTTCACAAACAACAAAATCGTCGGCAACTACAGCACACCGGTGAGATGGACTGCCACCCAGACGATAGAGCAAGTGCTCGATCTGGAATACTCCTGGAACTGGATCTCGCTCAACGTTCAGCCATTCCCGGGCCATGAGTCACCGACAGATGTGTTAGGCACCAACGCTGCCTTCTTCTGTGTGAAAGACAAGGCCGAGGGAGCGTCATTCCTTAAGAGTGGGGAATGGAAAGGCACACTCACGGGCATGTATCCCGGACAGATGTACAAGGTACGCATGGCTCAAACACTTTTGGGCAAGACCATCCGTGGCACCTATATTCCTCCGTTGAGCACGCCAATGAGTATTCATCCCGACTGGAACTGGATAGGCTCTCTCTCCATCTTCAGCCTCAGTCTCAACGAGGCCTTCGCCGACCTGAACCCCACGGAGGGCGATGTGGTGAAGTCAAAGAAAGACGTGGCATTCTACGACGGCGCACGCTGGGAAGGTACGCTTCAGACTATCAATCCGGGAGTGGGTTACATGTACCAATCCAAGGATTCCATCATCAAGGCCTTCCACTTCCCGGAGGTAGAGTCGTTCGCGGCAGCCAACAGCGCCTCGTTCTTCAATGAAGAGAGCACATGGTGGCCGTTCAACACCACAGACCACCACGCCTTCTCCGACAACATGATTGTGGTGGCTACCCTCAATGATGGCGCCCTGCCCATCGACACGGCCTGTGTGGGAGCCTTCATCGACGGCGAATGTCGAGGCATGACCCGCGCCATCGACGGCATCTACTACATCACAGTTTGTGCCAATGCCGAGGAGTCGGGTAAGATGATAGAATATCGCACTTACTACGACAGCGAGGTGAAGAAAATTATGGAGACGAGCGTCTATCTAAGCGATGGCATCGAGGGAGACCCCTTCGAGCCGAAGTTGCTGACCATTGGCAATGGACTGGGAGTTGACGAACTGTCATACGATGGCATCCACATAGCACCGACACGCACACCGCGGTGGGTATATGTGAGGTCGGAACTCCCCTTGCGCTCCGTGGAGGTCTATTCCACCTCGGGCGCACTGATGAAGAGCGGCACAATCAAGGGCAGTCTCTGCGACCTCGACCTGATCTCACTTGTCGATGGCATCTACATCGTCAAGGTGACCGACAAAGAAGGCAACCAATGCGTCAAACGCATCATTAAAGTTCAAAAAGCAGAATGACAGGATTTATCTATAAAAAACTGACACTGACGATGCTGCTCCTTGCTTTCATGCAGGGGGCAGCATCACAGGTCAGCAGACTGGTCTTAGACGGTGTGGTCTATGAGAGCAACGGCGGCAAATGGGAAGTTTCCGGCATCGACACATCCGACAGCAATTTCCCATCCAATGGTGTCATCACCATCCGGGACGCCATCACAGTACAGGTATTTGGCGACGAGGAGCCTACTGAACTGGCGGTCAAGACCATCCAGCGACAGGCTTTTCAGAATAAGGACATCCTTCGTGGCATCAACATCAGTGATGGTATTGAAGAGATTGGGGCAGATGCCTTCGATGGCTGTAAGAATATCACCAGCCTGGTGCTTCCCCGCAATCTCAAGGTATTGGGCGAAGGAGCGCTGAGATGTAGCGACAACCTCCGTTGGATTGATTTCCGAAAAGTGGAAGCCCCATGGAGTGATCTGCTTTTTGATGGAAATGTGTGTCAGACTCCCAACGACATGGGGGTACCGGATTACACGCTGATGTATATGCCCTCGTGGTGGACTTGGTCAACAGACATGTTCGGAGAACGTCTTACCAACGTGGTATATCCTGACAATGGGGATTTGAAGTGCATCGATTTTTACTATTCGTCGAACTTCGACTACTGTGTGCCCTGGGCATTCACTGCTGCCAAGGTGCGCACCAACCGCTCCCTGACCCAGGATTTGGATGGTGCCTACTCCGTCTGTCTGCCTTACTCCATGCCCGTGCCCGCCAATGCGCGCGTCTATTCCATGTCGGTCAACAATCTACCCGAGGGCGACATTGTGATGTTTAGGAAAATCAATGGCGACATAGAGGCCAACACGCCTTATCTCGTCATGGCTGATGAGAATGTGTCGCTCGACTTCCAGAGTGCCAATGGGACGTCCATTCCCACTACCGAAAATGCTGCCGCACAATCCACCACGATCGACGGTGTGACCATCAACGGCACCTTTGCGCGTATCAGCAACAGCGTGGCCATCAGCCAGCACATCTATGTGCTGCAAGCCAACAATGAATGGAAACCGATAACGGCACAGAACACCCAAGTCACGGTGCCACCCTTCCGTGCATACCTCACATTAGACGATTCGTCACAAGCGTCGTTCAGCATCGGGTTCACCGACGAGCCAGACCCGGCCCATATCGAGAGCGTTACTGCCACACATCACTACAATGGCAGTTGGTACTCCATTGATGGCCGACGTCTCCCGTCGTCCCCCACCCTACCCGGTGTTTATATCATTAATGGCCGGAAGATGGTGATTCATGAATCACAGCAAGGTGTCACAAGACCATAAACGATTAAGAAACATCCCTATTTCTTACACAATGAAACAGCAAAACCATCATACTACGGGAAAGAGCGCCAAAATGCGTTATACACCGCCACTCATCTGGATTGCGGCCCCCCTCACACTTCAACCACTGTTGGCAGAATCGGGTTTGGAAACAACTGTCAAAAACGACGATTATGCCCAATATGATGGGCGCGCCAACAACTGGGACGGATTCGATGGAAACGAATCCGGAGGCTCCCCATCACTGTGGGACGAATGACGAATGGACACGAATGTTTTTTAACATGAATTGCCATGAATTTTTCATGAATTTTTCATGAATTATTTTTAACCTAAATTCCGCAGCACTTTAGTTAAACATTTTTTTATAAGTTCCTGAGCAACTTTTTGTTGCTCAGGATTTTGCTATGTCAGGATTTTCACTTATCTTAGTGCTGCAATTCAAAACAAGCAAAATCATCAATTATGTAGGTCGGAGGGGTTGCCCCCTCTTTCCCCATTAAGAACCGTACGTGCGACTTTCACCGCATACAGCTCAAGTTATTACTAAGTTATCGTCTCATGGACTCTA
>JAEEGL015407437.1_pt1 | contig 11306 bp, 11 predicted proteins | sample 9134231 | NCBI WGS metagenome assembly JAEEGL01 (sample SAMN16246548, study PRJNA631951) | gut metagenome | biome: gut microbiome; feature: rumen; material: fiber-attached | host: Bos | place: Iran: Karaj | collected 2018-10
CGGTACCGCGCGCGTGCTCACGCGCAATCCGTTCAGCGTCGGCGACGAGATAGAGCTGCTCTCGCCCGGAGGGACGGGCCGCAGGTTCGTCCTCGAGGAGATGTACGGCGAGGACGGCGGGCCGATTTCCCGCTCCGCGAGTCCCATGAAGCGGATAACGATAAAGCTTCCGTTCGCGGCCTCCGCGGGCGACATAATCAGAAAAAGGAACTGAAAACTGGCAAAGTAAAAAACCGGGGAGACACGATCCCGGTTTTTTCTGCATTTAACTTATGCAATTGTGGGGACGGGTGAGATTACTCCTCTGCCTGAGCAACAGCTTTGTTGTAGGCGCGGGTGAGTCTCGAAACCTTTCTGGAAGCGGTGTTCTTGTGGATGGTTCCCTTTGCTCCTGCCTTCATCAGTTTCTTTTCTGCGAGGCCCAGCTTTTCCTTTGCAACGTCGAGATCTCCGGCGGCGAGTGCCTTGTTGTAGGACTTGAGAACTGCCTTGAGAGCGTTCTTTACCCTTCTGTTTACCAGAGTCTTGTTGTTGATAACGCTGATCCTCTTCTTTGCAGATTTGATATTTGCCATTTCGTTTACCCCACTTTCTTAAATATCAACAACTAACATTACCATTGCGAGCCGTTGATTTCAAGAATTATTTTAAAATTTTAAGGAATTCCCCGCATCTTCCGCAGACGTCGGGGGCTCCGAACACGGCGCTTCCCGCTACGACTATATCGACGCCGGACTCTACGAGCAGCTCCGCGTTGTCGGGAGACGCGCCGCCGTCAAGCTCGATCAGAAAGCCCAGTTCCTCTCTCCTGCGGATCTCGTCCAGCTCGCATACCTTCAGCAGGGCCGACGGTATGAACTTCTGTCCGGAGAAGCCGGGGTTGACGGACATCACGAGAACCATGTCAAGATCGCCGAGAACGGGCTCGATCATGCATACCGGAGTCGCCGGATTGAGCGCGACGCCGGCCTTTACGCCGAGCGACTTTATCTGCTGTATGACCCTGTGAAGGTGCGTGCACGCTTCCTGATGCACCGTTATGTATTCCGTCTGATCCGTCACGAAATCCGGGATGCGCAGCTCCGGGCGCTCTATCATAAGATGGACGTCGAACGGCAGCTTGGTCTTTCCGACGAGGCTCTTCATCACAGGCGCGCCGAACGAGATGTTCGGGACGAAAGCCCCGTCCATAACGTCGACGTGGACGTAGTCCGCTCCGCCCTTTTCGATAAGGGAGACTTCCTCGCCGAGCCTTGAAAGATCGGCGGACAGTATGGAAGGCGCGAGATATGCCATGGTTTCCTCCTAATACTTTTTCTGTTCCTTGAAGATCCTGTACAGTTCCAGATACGACGCGTAGCGGCCGGCGCTTATCTTTCCGGCCTCCAGAGCCTTCCGCACCTCGCAGTCGGGCTCGGCTATGTGAGCGCAGTCGTCGAAGCGGCACCTGCCCAGATACGGGGCGAATTCCGGGAAAAGCATGTCGAGCCTTTCGCCGGGGATCGTCACAGCGTCGAACGACGTAAAGCCGGGCGTGTCGAACAGCATGAATCCGTCGCCGCTGAAGAGCTCCGTATGCCTGGTGGTGTTCTTTCCGCGAAGGCTCTTTCTGCTTATCTCGCCGGTCTCGCTCGCCTGCCTTCCGAGCAGGGCGTTCGCGAGAGTTGACTTTCCGACTCCCGAAGGGCCGGCAAGAGCCGCCTGCTTTCCGCGCAGGAAGCCTCTCAGCGCGTCTACTCCCTCGCCGGTCGCGGCGCTTACCGGGAACACCGGATAAACGCCTTCGTACGCGCTCCGCAGCATGCCGACTGTCTCCGCAGGGGCTATATCGATCTTGTTGACGCATATCGCCGCCTGCGCGCCGGCGCTCTCCGCCGTCACGGCGAGCCTGTCCAGTATGACGGGCGCCGGATCGGGGTCCTTCGCCGCGGTCACTATTATCAGCGTCTGAACGTTGGCCGCCGGAGGCCGTTCGAAGCTGTTCAGCCTCGGCCCTATATCCGTTACCGTGCAGCTTCCGTCGGCGTCCCTGCGCACTTCGGCGACGTCACCGACGAGCGGCGTTATGCCGCGCTTCTTGAAGACGCCTCTCGCCTTGCATTCGAGAAGCTCCTCTCCGCAGAGAACGTAATAGAAGCCAGATATCGCCTTTACGATGACTCCCCTCATCAGAGCTCCGCCACCGAATACGTTCCGTCAACGAAGTCTAACGCGTATTCGTATACGAGCACGTTGTCGAAGAAGACGTACGCCTTGCCGTCGCGGCCGGAGCCGTTGAGCGTCACGACCTCGGAGTAGTTCGCCCTGTCGCACTGCTTGTTGCTTATCGGGGTGCGGCTGCCGTTTATCGGATCGCTGACGGCGACCCTGAGCAGGAACCAGTCGGTCTCGGCTCTGCCGAAGTTGATCTCGATCGTTACGCTTCCCTGAGTCTGGGAATCGGGATCCTGCTCCTCGGGCGGCTGCTCCGTACCCTCGGCGCCTCTGCTGACGACGAGGTCGACGGCAGTCCCCTCCTCGACGATCGTTCCCGCGCCGGGGTTCTGGCTGATGACGCTTCCCTGCGGGACGGTCGCGTTATAAGCGTACGTGATCGCTCCTATCGTGAGCCCCTTGTTCTGAAGTATTATCAGCGCGTCGTCGAGCGGGGTCTCTACGAGATTGAGGGTCTGAGCCGCGGCTTCCGACGCGGGATCGAGCCCCATGCTCACGACGATGTTTACTGTCGCGCCGGACGCCAGCGCCGTGCCGGCCGCCGGGCTCTGCGATATCACGGAGCCCTTCGCTATCTCGCTGTGATAGCTCTGGCCGACGCTTCCGAGCTTATACCCGTAGGTCTGAAGCACCGTCTTGGCGCTGGACTGCGTCTTGCCGACGATGTTGGGGACCGTCTCCTGCGCCTTGCCCTTGCTTATGTTGACGCGGACGCTCTGCCCGCTCTTGACTACCGAATTCGACGACGGAGACTGGCTCATTATCTGGCCCGAGTCGAACCTGTCGCTGTTGAGCTCGAGCTCGATCTGCAGCTTGAGGCCGAGCGGTCTCAGCAGCTCCTCCGCCTCCACCATCGTCTTGCCGGTGACGTCCGGCACCGTGACCGTCTTCCCCGCCTCGACAGCGGCCGGCGTAGCGGTCTGCGTCTGAGACGCGGGATCCTGCTGAACGGGTTCGTCCTTGTGCAGCGCGTCGTATACGAACGAGCTGACGGGAACGGCCAGCAGAACGGCTATTATGATCGCCAGATATCTCTGCGGATGTAAAAACTTCTTCTTTTCAGATCTCACTTCTTCGTCTTCGTCTTCAGTACGCGCGGATCTCCTCGATTCGCGCACCGGGGGCTCCGGGGCTTCCTCCGCCTTGGGATGGCGGAAGCTCACGGCGACTCCCGTGCCCTCCGCGGCCTCCTCTTCCTTCGCGGCTATGTACGATTCCGCGTGCTTCTTGTAGCGGACGAGGCTGAGCGCGGTGATCATCTCGTCCATGTTCCTGTAGCGGTTCGTCTGGAGCTTCGCCGTAGCCTTCATGACGATATCGTCCAGGTCCTGAGGGATCTCGGGAACGAGCTGCCTGGGCGGCACCATCTCGTCGTTCATGTGCTTTACGGCCACCTCGACGGCGGTCTCGCCGTCGAACGGGACCTTGCCCGTGAGCATCTCGTACAGCACGATGCCCAGCGAATAGATGTCGGACCTTTCGTCGACGTAGCCGCCCCTCGCCTGCTCCGGCGAGAAGTAGTGGACGGAGCCCATGACGGTCTCCTTCTGATCGCCCACGAGAGTCTCTCCCGTCACGGCCTTGGCTATGCCGAAGTCCGTTATCTTCGCGGTGCCGTCCGCCGTCAGCATTATGTTGTGCGGCTTGACGTCCCTGTGTATCAGATGATGCGAATGCGCGGCGCTGAGAGCCGAGGCGACCTGGCGCGCTATTCCCGCCGCGCGCTGAGGATCGAGCGCTCCTTCGGCCTTTATGACCTCCGCCAGCGTCTTTCCCTCCATCAGCTCCATGACGATGTAGTTGATGTTGCCCTCTTTTCCGACGTCGTATATGTTCACGATGTTCGGGTGCGAGAGCCCTGCCGCCATCTGCGACTCCCTGCGGAAGCTCTCGATGAAAACGGCGTCCTTCGTGAACTCGGGACGAAGGATCTTTATAGCCACCATCCGGTTCAGGAATCTGTCCCGGGCCTTGAAGACCACGGCCATTCTTCCCTCGCCGATCTTTTCGACCAATTCGTATCTGCCTGCTAAGATTCTGCTGCCCATATCGTCACCATCAAATGTTCTTCAAACAAACGACCGAGATGTTGTCCTTGCCTCCGCTGCGGTTCGCCTCGGCCACGAGGCTCTTCGCGAGCCTGTGCATCGAGCTTCCCGAAGCCTCGATTATCTGCAGCATGGTATCCGCCGGGACCTCTCCGTAGAGGCCGTCGCTGCAGAGGATTATTATATCCTCCGGGCAAAGCTCGAACTGGAAGTAATCGGGGACTATGAAGCTGTCGCCTCCGATCGCCCTGGTTATCATGTTCCTGTCGGGATGCGTGAGCGCCTGAGCCTCTGTTATGACTCCGGAGTTCACGAGATTGCGGACGCAGGTGTGGTCCTCCGTTATCTGCCGGAGCTCGCCGTCGCGCACGAGGTACGCTCTGCTGTCTCCTACGTTGACGATGTAGCACCAGCCGTCCTTTATGCAGCACAGCACTGCCGTCGTCGCCATGCCCTTGAACGCCGGATCCTCGCCCGCCTTGTTGTACACGAGCTCGTTGGCGCCTTCGAAACAGTTCTTGAAGTACCGCTTGAGCTGTATCTTGCTGTCGATAGCCGTGACGGGATTGATCGCTACGTACTGAGCGATATAGCTGACCGCCATGCGGCTCGCCAGTTCGCCGGAGTTGTGGCCTCCGACGCCGTCCGCGACTATGTACAGATTCTGGTCCGGCATCACGAACAGCGAATCCTCGTTGCCCGTGCGCACCGCGCCTCTGTCTGTCTTGAAGCCTACGCTAACCATTCTTTCTCCTTAAAAGGCATATGTAAAAACCGTCGCAGCCTTCCTCCGAAGGAAATATCCGGCGGCAGGCGACCGTTTCGAAATCCGTCCTTTCGGCCGCGAACCGGTCGGTCTGTTCCTCGTTTTCGGCCGGGTCTATCGTGCAGCTGCTGTAGAGCAGCTTCCCTCCCGGCTTTACGTACCCGGCCGCGGTATCGAGCAGCCTGCGCTGCGTTTCCAAAAGCTCCGATATGTCTCCCAGCGGCCTCAGCTTTATCTCAGGATTCTTTCCGATCGTCCCCAGACCGCTGCAGGGAACGTCGCATATAACGCAGTCGGCCTTCCCGGAAAGCTCCGCGTCGGGCATTGCCGAATCCCGGGCGGAAGCCTCTATTATCGTTATCCCCAGGCGCGCGGCCTCTTTTTCTATCAGCGCGGCCCTGTGAGGATGAAGGTCCCACGCTATTATCCGGCCTCTGCCGGCCATGAGCTCCGCGGCCGCGCAGCTCTTTCCTCCCGGAGCCGCGCACATATCTATGAGCAGATCTCCCGGCGAAGGAGCCAGCATCCTTACGGCCAGCTGCGACGCTTCGCCCTGGACGGAGAACCGCCCGTTTCTGTAATCCTGCGTATCCAAAAGCCCGCTGCCCTTGGCGACATACGCGCCGGGACAGAGGCTGCTCTCCCTGACGGAGAAGCCCTGATCCCCGAGCTCTTGCGGCGTCATTCCCCTGAGGGGATTGAACCTTACAGCGACGGCGGGAGGCCTCTGAAAATTCTCGAGGATCTCTTCCGTCTTCGCCCGGCCGTAAGCGCCGAGCCACAGGCGCACTATATCCTCGCTGCACGAGTATTTTACCGACAGCCTGTATTCCTCGCCGCCCTCTTCGGGGAGAAGGATCCGCTTGCCGTCGCGCACGAAGTTCCTGAGCACCGCGTTTATGAAGCCCTGCCGTCCCTTTATAAGACCGGCGGCGAGATCGACGGTCGCAGACACTCCCGCGTGGTCCGCGACGGAATCCATGAACGCGAGCTGGTAAAACCCCATGCGCAGAAGGCATCTTTCAGGAGCCTTCAGCTTCGGCGCGCGCAGGAACCGCGCTATGTTGAAATCCAGAAGGAACTGCTTCCTCAGGACACCGTAGACGAGCTCCCTCACGAACGCGTGGCTGCCGGCTTCGCAGGATCTCAGCCGCCTGTTGACGGCGAGATTCGAATACGCGCTGCCGGACTCCACGTCCCTGAGTATCAGATATGCGGCTTTTCTGTTCGCGTCCGTCATCTGCGCCTGTTCATGGCCATTATGCGGAGCAGGTTCGCCACAGACATCGCCAGAGCGGCGACGTACGTGAGCGCGGCGGCGCTGAGCACGCTCTTCGCGCCCTTTATCTCCTCCTGCGTCTGAACTATGCCGCAGGCCTCGAGCTCCGCAAGAGCCCTCCTGCTCGCGTCGAGCTCGACCGGAAGCGTCACGAGATGGAAGACGACTATGAGTATGAATATAGCGACGCCGATCTCGTACAGCTGGAATATGCTGAACGCTATGCCGATGATGAGGATCGGCCAGGCGAGCCTCGAGCCCAGATTGACTACCGGCACTATGCTGTTCCTTATCGAGAGCAGCTTATACCCCTCGGCGTCCTGTATCGCGTGTCCGCACTCGTGCGCGGCGACGCCGACGGCGGCTACGGAATCGGAACCGTATACGCCCTGCGAAAGGTTGAGGACCTTCGACCGGGGATCGTAGTTGTCCGTCAGGTTCCCGCCGAGCTGGGATATCGGCATATAGCCGAGACCGTGGGCGGAAAGAATGCGCCGCGCGGCTTCGAGTCCCGTTATCCCCGTCGTGACGCGGACGTCAGAATATTTCGTATAGGCCGACTTGACCTTCATCTGCGCGTAGAAGGTCAGCAGCACGGCCGGTATCAGAAATATCATCGAAGAATAGTAATCCATTTAAAAGACCTCTTTCCCTAATATTTTATTTTACCCTAATATGACCCCTGTTTCAATTTTATTGCCCGCCAAAAACGCGGAAACATCCATCGCCTTTTTTCCCGGCATCTGTATGACGGTCAGCAGCACGCTTCCGCCGCCGCAGGCGACCTCTATCCCGCGCTTCGTGGCCGAAAGGACCGTCCCGGGCTCCGCGGACTGACCGTCCCTTCCCGGGACCGCCATGTAGACCTTCATCGTCTGGCCCCCAAAGACGGTCGACGCGACCGGCGCGTCGTTGAAGCCGCGCACGAGGCAGCATATGCTGCGGGCGCTTCGGCTGAAATCTATGATCCCCTCTTCCTTGAAGACCATCGGCGCGTACGTAGCGAGGCTCTCGTCCTGCTTTTCCCTGGGCGCCGTACCGCCCGCTATCGCGGGGAGCGTCTCCGCGAGCAGCTCCGCGCCCTTTACGGAGAGCTCTTCGAACAGCTGCGCCGCGGTCTTTTCCCCGACGGGAACGGCGGTCTTCGCTATCATATCGCCGTTATCCATGCCCTCCGCCATGTACATGAGCGTTACGCCGGTCTCCTCCTCGCCGTTTATAACGGCCCTCTGGACAGGAGCAGCGCCCCTGTACTTCGGGAGCAGCGATCCGTGTATGTTGACGCATCCGAGAGGAGGTATGTCAAGTATCGCCTTCGGCAGGATCTTTCCGTACGCCGCCACGACTATCAGGTCCGGCGCGCAGGCTCTTATCCTCTCTTCGATATCCACGTTGCCTTTGAGCTTTTCCGGCGTCTCCACGTCAAGACCGAGCTCGAGCGCCCGCAGCTTTACGGGACAGCTCTGCATCTTCTTTCCGCGGTCCTTCGGCCTGTCCGGCTTCGTTATGACGAGCGGTATCTCGCAGCCGAGTTCCGCGAGCTTTTCGAGCGCGGGAACCGCGAACCGCGGAGTTCCCATGTATATTACCCTCATTCCTCCTCCTGCTCCCCGTCCGGGCCGTCCTCGACCTTATCGATGTAGAGGATGCCGTCGAGGTGATCTATCTCGTGGCAGAAGGCCCTCGCGAGAAGCCCTTCTCCTGTATATTCGACCGTCTCTCCGTTCCTGTCCTGAGCGCGGACCGTCACCTTGAAAGGTCTGCGCACCCAGCCCTGGCATTCGGGCACCGAAAGGCAGGCCTCCTGATCGAACTGCTCTCCCTCGGCCGCGACGATCTCCGGGTTGACGAGCTCGTAGAGCTGATCCTCGACCTCCACGACGCAAACGCGGCGCAGGACTCCGACCTGCGGAGCGGCGAGGCCGACGCCCTCGGCGTCTCTCATCGTCTCGGTCAGGTCGTCTATGAGCTGGCGGATCCTGTCCGTCACCTCGGTCACGGGTCTGCAGTGCTTCCTGAGGACCTCGTCTCCTTCTTTTACTATGTTTCTTAGTGCCATTGTTTCTCCTCCCCGGCATCTCCCGCTTCACAGCATCGAGAACGGGTTTATGTCGACTGTCATGAGCGGCTCCTGCGGCCGGCTCCTCTTTATCTCGTTTATCGCGGCGCAGACTGCCCTGCGGCTCCCCGCCGGCGATTTTATGACGATCTGGTGGCGGAACGCTCCCCCCGCCTTGTTTATCGGCGCCTTCGAAGGCCCCAGGACGACGCAGCCCTGCGGGAGCCGTTTTTCGAGCTCCGCGCGGCACGCGGCGCAGGCCGCCGCGTTTTCGGCCTCGTCCGGACTGCTGAGGACTATCTGGAACAGGTCCGCGTAAGGCGGATATCCGACGAGCTTCCTCATCTGGATCTCGCGCGCGTAGAACGCCGCGTAGTCCTGAGCGGCCGCCGCGGTCAGAGCCGGATGCTCCGGCGCGTACGTCTGTATTATAACGCTTCCCTGCTCGTCGCCGCGCCCGGCCCTTCCGGCCGCCTGCGTAACGAGCTGGAACGTCCTTTCGGCGCTCCTGTAATCCGGTATGTTGAGCGAGACGTCGGCGCTTATTATGCCCACGAGCCCGACGTTGGCGAAATCCAGGCCCTTCGCCACGAGCTGCGTCCCGATGAGGATGTCCGTCTTTCCGGAAGCGAACCGAGAAAGGATCGCCTCGAGGCTGCCCTTTTTCCGCACGCTGTCCAGATCCATGCGCTCGATCGAAGCGTTCGGGAAGAGCTCCCTGGCCTTTTCCTCGACCTGCTGCGTCCCCGCGCCGAACCTCCCGAAGATCCTGCTGCCGCATTCGGGGCACTGCTTCGCGAGAGGCTGCCGCCGTCCGCAGTAGTGGCACACGAGCGCGTCCTCGTCCTTGTGGTACACCATCGCGATGCCGCATTCGGGACATCTTACGGTATATCCGCATTCCCTGCACGAAACGTGCGACGAGTATCCTCTCCTGTTGAGGAAGAGTATCGCCTGCTTGCCCTTCGCGAGCTCCGAGCCGATCGCCTCGCACAGAGGCGCCGAAAAGAGGCTCCTGTTGCCCGCGCGTATCTCCGCGCGCATATCGACCAGGCGCACCTTCGGGAGCGGCGTCGCGTTGTATCGCTGCCTGAGCTCCAGGCGCCTGAAGACTCCGGTCTCGCTCCTGTAGCAGTCGCTGACGGAGGGCGTCGCGCTCCCGAGCACCAGGACCGCCGAATGAGCCATAGCGCGCTTGGCGGCGACCTCTATGGCGTCGTATTTCGGGCTCTTGTCCGATTTATAGGAGCTCTCGTGCTCCTCGTCGACTATCACAAGCCCTATGTCGCTGAAAGGCGCGAACACCGCGGATCTCGCCCCGACGGCGAGCTTTACCTTTCCGCTGTTTATCCTCGCGTACTCCGCCGCCCTCTGCGCGGGCGTCAGCCTGCTGTGCAGTATCGCGACGTTCTCCCTGCCGAAGCGGCTCACGAACCTGCTGACGGTCTGGGGCGTAAGAGCGATCTCCGGCACGAGGACTATCCCCTGCCTTCCCTGCTCGAGACACTTGGCCATCGCCTGCAGGTAGACCTCCGTCTTGCCCGACCCTGTGACGCCGAGGAGGAGGAACATCCCGCCCCGCCTTCCGTCGACAGCTTCGGCTATGCTCTCGAAAGCCTTCAGCTGATCCGGGTTGAGCGTCTTTGCCTGCGTGCGCTCGTCCGACAGGCCGGCGAAGGGATCCTTCGTGCGGCGCTTCGCCTCCGCGGATACCGGCAGGAAGCACTTGACGGCCTCGATGTACCTGCACATGTATCTTCCGCGCATCCAAAGCGCTGTCGCCATGGGCTCCTCTCCGAGGCATATGTCCCCGTCTGTTCCCAGCACGGCCTTGATATGCTTTATCCCCTCGGGCGGGGCGTCCGACAGAGCGGCGACGTATCCGTCGACGGCCCTGTTCGTCCTGGTGAACGGCACCTTCACCTTCTGCCCGACGCGCACGTCGTCTCCGCACGAATACGTGTAGAGCTCGTCCGTAGCGTTCGTATTGTTGTCTACTATCACCGAGGCGTACTTCATTCCGGCCGCCTCATCGAATATACGCATCCGCAGTAGTTCTGGCGGTAGAGCCCGAACTGAGAGGACAGCTCGATCGAACGCCTGAAGCCGTCCTGCTTTTTATAGTTTCCGGCGAGATAGCGGACTCCGTATTTCTCCGCGAGACGCTCGCCTACGCTTCGGATGACCTCGTAGTTCTTGTGCGGGCTGACCGAAAGCGTCGTGTCGAAGCCCCAGAAGCCGCGCTGCGCGGCTCTTTTCGCGGTCTCCTCCAGCCGGAGCGCGAAGCACTCCCTGCAGCGGAGCCCTCCCTCGGGCTCTTGCTCAAGACCTTTTACCGCAATATAATATTTTTCGGTATCGAAGGGGCCCTCGCTGAACGGTATATCGATCCCGCGGAGCCTGCCGTATTCGCGGAGAAAGCGCTTCTGCTCCTCCTTGCGCAGTTCGTATTCGGCCTCGGAGGACATGTTCGGATTGTAGTAGAACACCTCGACGCTGTACTCGCCGAGCAGCCGTTCGACGACGGCCGAGGAACATGGTCCGCAGCAGCTGTGGAGCAGTATTCTCTTTTCGGCGGCGTCGGCGTTCATGCAGTTCCTCCTGTGAAAGATTATTATATCATAAAATGAGCGAAAACATATTCGAAAGCCTCCACTACAACGCCATCGCGCCGTGGCTGAAAAACAGATTCTCTCAGAGGGTCGTCAAGCTGTCGCTCGACGGCGGTTTCACGTGCCCGAACAGGGACGGACGGTGCGGAACGGGAGGCTGCAGCTTCTGCCCGGAGGACGGCTCCGGAGCCTTCGCGGGAAGCATCCCGGATCAAATGGAGCTGCTGAGGAGAAAGTGGCCCGACGCGGGGCTCTACATCGCTTATTTTCAGAACCACACGAACACATACGCGCCCGTGCCGAGACTGAGGGAGCTCTGGGACGAAGC
>JAEEGL015586297.1_pt1 | contig 11306 bp, 11 predicted proteins | sample 9134231 | NCBI WGS metagenome assembly JAEEGL01 (sample SAMN16246548, study PRJNA631951) | gut metagenome | biome: gut microbiome; feature: rumen; material: fiber-attached | host: Bos | place: Iran: Karaj | collected 2018-10
GAGTCTCGTTGCGCGCGCCATAAAACAGTGTTGATTCGGCAATGGGTTTTTTTCATACGGGGGCATGGTGGAATTGGTAGACCCGCTGGATTTAGGTTACAGTGGGCAACCGTGCAGGTTCAAGTCCTGTTACCCGCACCACGTCAAAACAAGGCCATGAGGTCATGTGGCGGCACAAGCACTGCCACATCGACCGATGACCTTGTTTTTCCTTTTCAGCCGCGACCCGCTGACGCTGGGCTCGCGCCTGATTATGGAGCTGGTTCGGATTTGGATTGCGACGATACCACGCTTTTGCGCAGTCGATCCGTTGCGGAAAGCCGCATGACTTCGACAATGGCGCTTGCGTTTTGTTTCGGCAGAGCGTATGATTCTCATCAGTGAAGACAGCGCAGGGTGGGAAGAGATTGAGATATCATAACTGTACAAAAGCCATTTTTCTGGAGCGTCCGAATCGTTTCGTGGCCAAGGTGCGCATTAACGGACTCATTGAAACTGTGCACGTAAAGAATACGGGACGCTGCGCCGAACTGCTGCGTCCCGGCTGTGAAGTGTGGCTGACAGAGCCGGGATCGCCGGGGCGAAAAACACGCTACGATCTGGTCTGCGTCCGAAAAGATACAGGTGTCCTGTTCAATATCGATAGTCAGGCGGCCAATCAGGTGACTGCGGAATGGCTTTCCGAGCAGGGCTTTGACCGTGTTATCAGTGAGTATCGTTTTGGCGATTCCCGCATTGATTTTTACATGGAAAAAGGCGAGAAACGGTATCTGCTGGAAATCAAGGGCTGTACGCTGGAGAGAGATGGCATAGGCTATTTCCCGGATGCTCCCACGGAGCGCGGCGTGAAACATCTGCACGAGCTTGCCAGGGCTGCGTTGGACGGGTACCATGCTGCCGTTGGTTTCGTGATCCAGATGGACGGCGTGCACGAGGTTCGTCCTAATCTGGAAACGCATCCCGCTTTCGGAGAAGCCCTGGAGCAGGCGGAACGGACCGGTGTGCGCGTTCTGTTCCTGTGCTGCCATGTGGAACCGGACAGCCTGGAGATCATAGATGTTCGCGAGAGGAAGACGGCGGAATGAGTATTTACATAGGCTGTCATTTGTCTGTAACAGACGGATATGAGGCCATGGGAAAAACCATGGTGGATTTCGGCGGAAACACCTTTGCTTTCTTTACCAGAAATCCACGCGGAGGAAAATCCAAAGAACTGCAGCCGGATGACGTTTCGGCGCTGCTGTCACTTCTGGAGCGAGAACGGTTTGGGCCGCTTGTGGCGCACGGAAGCTACACGATGAATTTGTGTGCGGCCAATGAACAGACGCGCGAAAACGGACTGGATATGCTGCGCGGCGACCTGCTGCGGATGGAGCAGATACCTGGAAATATGTATAACTTTCACCCGGGAGCCCATGTGGGGCAGGGGATTGAGACTGGTATTTTGCTGATTGCCGGCGCTCTGAATGAGTTTCTCAAACCCGATATGCACACAACAGTGCTGTTGGAAACCATGGCCGGAAAGGGAACGGAAATCGGCGGACGCTTTGAAGAACTGCGCGAGATCATAGATCGAGTGGACCTTCCGGGAAAAGTGGGAGTTTGCCTGGACACCTGCCATGTATGGGACGCGGGTTATGATCTGGCAGGAGACCTGGACGGAGTACTCGGTGAGTTCGACCGCGTCATCGGATTGGAACGGCTGTACGCCGTGCATTTCAATGACAGCAAGAACGAGTGCGGCTCCAACAATGATCGGCATGAGAAACTGGGGGAGGGCAAGATCGGCGCTGAAGCGCTGCGGCGCATAGCCCTTCACCCAGCACTGCAGGGGCTTCCGTTTATCCTGGAGACACCCAACGACAATGTCGGGTACATCCGGGAGATCCATATGGTCCAGGACTGGTTTTCCTGAGACGGTAAATGGCAAGAAGCGAGATGAATCAATGCGATTGACGCATTCGGTCATCTCGCTATTTTGCGCTGTTTTAGTCCGGAAAGGGAAAGAGGGGCGTGAGAGGTTGGGGGAAGTTTCATATTGATTAATACCCCTTGCCGTGGTATACTATTTTTGTTATAAAATGCTTGAATTGTACGCATTTTAAGAGTTTAGACAGATAAAGAGAACGTGCGTATGTACGAAAAAGTAGTCAAAAGAATATTGGATATTCTTCTGTCTTTGCTGGGGCTGATTTTTCTGTCCTGGCTCTATTTGCTGATTGGGCTTTTAATCGTTCTGGATGATCCCGGCCCCATTATCTTCAGACAAAAGCGCGTGGGCCTTCATAAGACCTATTTTGCGCTTCATAAGTTCAGAAGTATGAAAATGTCCACGCCGCACGACATCCCTACCCATCAATTGGAACATCCCGAACGCTACATCACGCGCATGGGGCATTTCCTGCGGAAAAGCTCCATCGACGAGCTGCCGCAGATCTGGGACATCCTGGTCGGGAAAATGAGCGTTATCGGGCCGCGGCCCGCTCTCTGGAACCAGGACGATCTGATTGCAGAACGTGATAAATACGGCGCCAATGACGTTAAGCCCGGACTGACCGGCTGGGCGCAGATCAACGGCCGGGATGAACTGGAGATCTCCGATAAAGCGAAGCTGGACGGAGAATATGTGAAAAAGCTGCGTCAGGGAGGCTGGAAGGCCTTCTTGTTTGACGCGCGCTGCTTTTGCGGAACCATTCTGTCCGTCTTTAAGGGGGAGGGCGTCGTTGAGGGCGGCACCGGTGAAATGAACCGCCGACAGAAACGCCAGCCGTGGAACGTCATGCACGGTGAAGACGAGTTCCAGATCCGGTGAAGGATTCAAGGTATGAAGATACTTGTCATCTGTCAGTATTATTATCCCGAACCTTTTCGTGTGAGTGACCTGTGTGAGGAGCTTGTGCGGCGCGGACATACGGTTCATGTGGTAACAGGCGAACCGAATTATCCGGAAGGAAAGATCTATCCCGGATACGAGCGGCATCAGCATGCGGAGGAAGAACTCCGCGGCGTCCGCGTACATCGATGCCCGCTTATTCCGAGAAAGACAGGTGCCTTTTTCCGACTGCTCAACTATTATTTCTACCCTCTTTCGGCGAAGCGATACCTCCGCGGCCTGCCCCGCGAGGAAGCGGAGAGCTATGATCTGGTCTTTGTTAATCAGCTTAGCCCGGTTATGATGGCTCAACCCGCGGTATATTTCCACAGACGGTATGGGACGCCCCTGGCTCTGTACTGTCTCGACCTCTGGCCGGTCAGTCTGACGGCCGGCGGCGTGGGAGAAAACTCGCCGCTGTATCGGTTTTTCCGGCTTGTTTCCAGAAAGCTTTACCGTGCGGCTGACCGGATTATGGTCACGAGCCGCCTGTTTCGAAGCTATTTGCACGAGGAGTTTGACATCCCGCTCGAACGCATCTCCTATCTCCCACAATACGCAGAAGTGCTTTTTGACAACCTGGAACAAAAGACAGAAAACGAGGGTACAAAGCTTCTGTTTGCCGGAAACATCGGCACAGCCCAAAGCGTTGAGACGATACTCCGCGCTGCGGCGATCCTCCGCAGTGAGCCCATTGAATTCCAGATCGCCGGCGGCGGCACGGAACTGGAGAACCTGAAAGGGCTGGCAGAGCAGCTGGGACTGAAAAACGTTGTTTTCTTCGGCCGACGCCCGCTGGAAGAGATGCCCGGACTGTATGCCCAGGCCGATGCCATGTTGGTAACACTTCGCTCCGACAAGGCTTTGAGTCTGACGCTCCCCGGTAAGGTCCAGTCGTATATGGCTGCCGGAAAGCCTGTTATCGGCGCCATCGACGGCGAGACACAGGAGGTTATCCGCGCCGCTCGCTGCGGCTTCTGCGCCAGGGCTGAGGATGCGCAGGCTCTGGCCGACTGTATCCGCCGCTTTGTGGACAGCAATGAGAAAGTTGAGATGGGTCGCAGAGCCAGGGAATACTATGAAGCTCATTTTGAGAAGGCTTTGTTTATGGATCGCCTCGAAGAGGAGATGAAGGAGACGATCCGGTCATCGTCGGTTATTCTCTAAAATACTGTTGACCGCCGTTGCGGCGGTGAGACACAAAGGGAAAAGGACAGGAATACGTGAAAGAAGAAAAGCGTGCCGCGATCGCGGTTTTCTTGAATAAGATTTTTCCGGCGGCGGCTCTTTTGCTCGGCCTGTTTTCCACCATGCCCGTACTGGGCGTTGTGGTACGCGACAGGGATGTGTCCTTCTACCGAATCCTGTTTGCGCTTGCGCTTCTTTTTCTGGGTATTTGCTTTCTGATGAAGCCTCGGCTGAAGCTTGGAAAAAAGTCTTTGTGGCTGGAGCTCTGGCTGTTTGTGGGACTGATCGGCTGTGTTTGCGGCATGCTCTTCTTAAATGGACCGCGCGCCGAATGGGGCCAGGCCGCCCGCTCCTATATCCCCAAGGTGATTTTACTGCTGGCTTTTTGCTTCTTGTGGCAGGCGAATGAGGAAGCTGACCCCCTGGCGGAATGGATCATGCGCGGCTTCCTTTTGGGCTGTGCGCTCAACTGCCTGTGGGCGACCATCGACGCGGTTGGCTTTTATGCTACGGGAAAATCTCTTAACAATATTCTTTTTTATAATTACTGCGTTCGCAATGATATTCGCGAGCACACGCTTTCTTTGATTTTCCACGGATCTATTCGCTCCGGTGGCTTCAATTCGGATCCTGCGCAGCTGGGCTTTGTGGCCCCGGTCCTGTTCGGTTACGGCCTGGCCCGGAAAAAGCCTCTTCCCGTATTCCTTTCCATCTGCGGTATTGCGGCCAGCGCCTCGACTACGGGCCTTGTATCGGCCGTGCTGCTGCTTGTCTTCCTGCTGCGTCCGCGCTCGAAGGACGGCACCCAAAACAAGTTTTCGAAAGCGGATCGCTGGATGCTCGCTATCCTCTGCGCGCTGATCGCGCTGGTGCTGCTCCTGCAAGGTGACAGAATACTTCCGCTTGCGCAAGACATCCTTCACCGCTTTGCTGCGCGGATTCAGAGTTCGTATTTGAATAACAACGGCCCGGATATCCGGGTTCGCTATGTTCTCCAGGCACCATTTGCCATGAGAGCCGTGTTGCCCTTTATGCTCTTCGGCAGCGGCTTCGGAACGGCGTCACTGGGTTATGCTACTACCCCCGAGGTGCTTGCGGTCATAGGTCAGAGCCACGATTTTGCCTACGACATGGAAAACACTTTCCTGGCCTACATATTTGATACGGGCGTTGTCGGATTCGCTTTGTATCTGATCACGATGGGAACGCTTCTGTTCGCGTACCGCAAAAAATATGCTGCGCGGGAATCCGCCTTCGCGCAGAGCGTGTACATTACCGTATGCGTATCGCTTTTATCCATGCTGTTTTATCACTACATACTCTTCGCCCCTCAAATGATGATTTTCACGATTGCACTCTCCCGTCTCGACAGAGAAGCGGAAGCCGCCTGATTGGTTCTTCATACAGGCCTTTCGCCGTTCAGACCGAATGAAACAGAAAAAAGGAGGAGCCATGAAAGGGATCATTCTCGCCGGCGGCGCCGGTACACGGTTATACCCGCTGACCATGGTGACAAGCAAGCAGCTTCTTCCGGTGTATGACAAGCCGATGATTTACTACCCGCTTTCCACCCTCATCCTTGCAGGGATCCGAGATATTCTGATCATCTCCACGCCAGACGACACTCCGCGCTTCGAACATCTGCTTGGGGACGGTCATCAGTTCGGGATCTCGCTGAGCTACACGGTCCAACCGTCGCCTGACGGTCTGGCCCAGGCGTTCATCCTGGGGGAGAAGTTTATCGGCCGGGACGCCTGCGCTATGGTATTGGGTGACAATATCTTCTACGGCAACGGATTCCGCCGTCTTCTGCGCGAGGCTGTGATCAATGCCGAGGATAGGGCGCGCGCTACAGTCTTCGGGTATTATGTGCCTGACCCGGATCGGTTCGGCGTCGTTGCTTTTGACGAAAACGGCCGGGTTTCCAGCATTGAGGAGAAGCCCAGAACGCCAAAGTCCAATTACGCTGTGACGGGGTTGTATTTCTATCCCGCCGGTGTATCGGGCAGAGCTAATCTGGTGAGGCCGTCCGCCCGCAATGAACTGGAGATCACCACGCTCAACGAAATGTATTTACACGACGATCTGCTGGACGTTCAGCTGCTGGGGCGTGGTTATGCCTGGCTGGACACGGGCACGATGGATACCTTGCTTGAGGCGTCCGATTTTGTGCGCATGATCGAAAAACGGCAGGGGATCGCCATCTCCGCGCCGGAGGAGATTTCATATATCAATGGCTGGATCAGCAAGGACGAGCTGCTTGCCTCCGCCGCACGCTATGGAAAGAGCCCCTATGGCATGCACCTTAAGGCGGTTGCCGATGGCAAGGTCCGTTACTGAAAAGGAGGAAGTCTGTTTTGACGATTATCGTTACCGGCGGCGCCGGCTTTATCGGCTCAAATTACATATTCTATTTGCTGGAAAAGCATCCGGAGGACCGGATCATCTGTCTGGACAAGCTGACCTACGCGGGCAACCTTTCTACCCTTGCTTCTGTGATGGATAAGCCCAATTTCCGCTTCGTCAAGCTGGATATCTGTGATCGTGAGGGCGTCTATCAGCTTTTTGAAGAAGAAAAACCGGACGTTGTGGTGAACTTCGCGGCTGAGAGCCACGTGGATCGCTCCATTGAAAACCCGAGCATATTTCTGCAGACCAACATTATCGGCACCTCTGTGCTGATGGACGCTTGCCGTGAGTTTGGCATAGGCCGTTTTCATCAGGTCTCTACGGACGAGGTATACGGCGATCTGCCGCTTGACAGACCGGATCTTTTCTTTACCGAGACCACGCCGCTGCACACCTCTTCTCCATACAGCTCGTCCAAAGCCGGCGCCGATCTGTTGGTGATGGCTTATCACAGGACCTACGGCCTCCCGGTCAGTGTGTCCCGCTGTTCGAATAACTACGGCGCCTATCAGTTTCCGGAAAAGCTCATTCCCCTTATGATCGCCAACTGTCTGGCGGACAAGCCGCTGCCGGTGTATGGCGAGGGGCTGAACGTGCGCGACTGGCTGTTTGTGGACGACCACTGCAAGGCCATTGACCTGGTCATCCGTAAAGGACGTGAGGGCGAGGTTTATAACATCGGCGGTCATAACGAGATGCGCAACATCGACATTGTGAAGCTGATCTGCCATGAGCTGGGCAAGAGCGAAAGCCTTATTACCCACGTGACGGACCGCAAGGGCCATGATATGCGTTACGCCATCGATCCCACGAAGATCCACACCGAGTTGGGCTGGCTGCCTGAAACAAGGTTTGAGGACGGCATCCGTAAAACCATTCGCTGGTATCTGGACAACAAGTCCTGGTGGGCGGAGATCATCAGCGGCGAGTATCAAAACTACTATGCCAAAATGTATGGCGACCGGGAGCACCTGAGATGAGGGTCCTGGTGACTGGAGTCAACGGACAGCTTGGCCATGATGTGATGCTGTCTCTACAGGCGCACGGCCATGAAGCTATTGGCTCCGGCAGCACGCCGCTGTGCCGCTGTACAGACCTTGTCGCGCATATGCCGTATGTGCAGATGGACATCACCAGCGTTGACGATACGCGTGCGAAGCTGGAGGAGATCCGACCGGAGGCGGTTATCCACTGCTCGGCATGGACTGCCGTAGATGCGGCGGAGGATAGCGAGAACAGGGAGAAGGTCTTTGCACTCAATGCGCAGGGGCCTGCCAACCTGGCCGCGGTTTGTGAGCACATTGGCTCCAAGCTGATGATGATCTCTACCGACTATGTGTTTGACGGCACCGGGGATGCGCCATGGAAGCCGGAGGACAGGTGCTTTGCACCGTTGAACGTATACGGGCTCAGCAAGCTGCAGGGTGAACAGGCAGTGCTTGACGCATGTACCCGTTCATTTGTTGTCCGCACCGCCTGGGTCTTTGGCAGCAACGGACACAACTTTGTCCGCACGATGCTGCGCGTCGGCAGAAGCCATGATACCGTCCGGGTGGTGAACGATCAGTTCGGCACGCCAACCTACACAAAGGACCTGGCAGAGCTGCTTACAGAAATGATCGAGAGCGAAAAGTACGGTGTGTATCACGCTACCAACGAGGGCGGTTACCTTAGCTGGTACGATTTTACCAGAGAGATATATGCGCAGGCCGGACTTCGCACCGCCGTTGTGCCGGTGACCACAGCGGAATACGGTCTGAATAAGGCCGAGAGACCTTTCAATTCACGGCTGGATAAGAGCAAGCTTTCCGAAGCGGGCTTTACGCCGCTCCCTGACTGGCGCGATGCGCTCAGACGATATTTGAAGGAAACGGGAGAAATCTGAAATGGGACAGATTCGCGTTACAAAGGATTTGAACGGCATGAGCGGCCTGTGCCTGATCGAGCCTGCCCTGCATGGCGACAGCCGCGGCTACTTTATGGAGACGTATAACGAGCGCGACATGGAGGAGGCCGGCATCTCGATCCGCTTTGTCCAGGACAACCAGAGCATGAGTACAAAAGGCGTTTTGCGGGGGCTGCATTTTCAGAAACAGTACCCGCAGGCCAAGCTTGTCCGGGTAATCAGCGGCGCGGTATTCGACGTGGCTGTAGACCTGCGCACCGGCTCGGAGAGTTTCGGGAAATGGCACGGAGAGATCCTTTCGGCCGATAACCGCAAGCAGTTTCTGATCCCGAGGGGCTTTGCCCATGGCTTTCTGGTTTTGTCAGAACAGGCGGAATTCTGCTACAAATGTGATGATTTCTATCATCCAAACGATGAGGGCGGGCTTGCCTGGAACGATCCCACTCTTGCCGTTGACTGGCCCGGCCTGTGCGGCAGCTATCCGGGAGATGCGAATCCGGACGGCTATCGCATTGAGGGCGGAAGGCTGATCCTAAGCGATAAGGACCGGAAATGGCCCTCCTGGCGTGAGCTGTTTTCGGATTCGGACAGATGAAAGATAGGAGAAAAAGGACTATGGCTAATTTTAACGGCGCGACTCTGCTGATCACCGGCGGAACCGGATCTTTCGGCAATACGGTGCTGAAGCACTTCCTATGCACGGACATCCGGCAGATCCGCATTTTTTCCCGGGATGAAAAAAAGCAGGATGACATGCGCCATGAGCTGCAGGCCCGTTATCCGGACTATGCAAGCAAAGTGAAGTTCTATGTGGGAGATGTTCGCGATCCGCGTTCGGTTGCCGATGTGATGCCCGGTGTTGATTATATCTTCCACGCCGCCGCTCTCAAACAGGTCCCCAGTTGTGAGTTCTTTCCGATGCAGGCGGTCAAGACCAACGTGGAGGGGACGGACAACGTACTCCACGCGGCTATCGACGCCGGCGTCAAACGGGTAGTCTGCCTGTCCACCGACAAGGCCGCTTACCCGATCAATGCCATGGGAATTTCCAAGGCTATGATGGAGCATGTGGTCTACGCCAACGCACGTGTGGCTGCGGAGCGCGGCGGAACGGTGATTTGCTGCACCCGATACGGAAACGTCATGTGCTCCCGCGGTTCAGTGATTCCGCTTTTCATCGATCAGATCCGCGCAGGAAATCCCATCACCATCACCAATCCCGCCATGACCCGCTTCCTGATGAATCTGGACGAGGCAGTGGAGCTGGTGCGCTTCGCCTTTGACAACGCCAACCCCGGCGATCTCTTCATCCAGAAGGCGGACGCCAGCACGATCGGAGATCTGGCTCGCGGCGTTCAGCTGCTTTTCGGCGATACGGGCACCAGCATCATCGGCACCCGTCACGGCGAGAAGCTGTATGAGACGCTGATGACCAGGGAAGAGCGTCTGCGCAGCGAGGATATGGGAGATTACTTCCGCGTCTGCGCCGACAACCGCGATCTGAATTATGACAAGTATTTCGTGCAGGGCAAGGTGGAGACTGAGGCTGACGAGGCCTACACCTCTCACAACACCAGACTTCTGGACGTCGACGGTGTGGTGAAAAAGATCCTCACGACCGAATACGTGCGCGAGCAGCTTGCAAGCATGAAGGGATAAGATATGTTCAACGTCGATTGGAAAAACAACGGCAAACTCAAGCTTTTGATCATTGTGGGTACACGGCCGGAAATTATTCGTCTGGCTGCAGTGATCAAAAAATGCAGACGGTATTTTGATACGATCCTGGCCCACACTGGACAGAATTATGATTATAACCTCAACGGTGTCTTTTTCCGCGATTTGGAACTTGAGGATCCGGAGGTATATCTGGATGCGGTAGGCAACAATCTGGGTGAAACCATGGGCAATATCATTGCCAGAAGTTATGAGCTTATGACCCAGATCCGCCCCGACGCTGTCCTTGTGCTGGGAGATACAAACAGCTGCCTGTCCGTCATCGGCGCCAAGCGTCTGCATATTCCGATTTTCCACATGGAGGCGGGCAACCGCTGCAAGGACGAGTGCCTCCCGGAGGAGACGAACCGCCGTATCGTGGATATCATTTCTGATGTGAACCTGGCCTATTCGGAGCATGCACGCCGCTATCTTGCCGACTGCGGGCTGCCGAAGGAGCGGACATATGTGACCGGATCGCCCATGGCCGAGGTCCTGCGCATGAATCTGGAAAAGATCATCGCCTCGGATATTCACGCGCGCCTGGGACTGGAAAAGGGGAAGTATATCCTGCTCTCCGCCCATCGTGAAGAGAATATCGACACCGAGAAGATTTTTCTCTCGCTCTTCAACGCCATCAACCGCATGGCCGAGAAATATGATCTGCCCATCCTCTATTCCTGCCACCCACGCAGCCGTAAAAGACTGGAGGAGAGCGGTTTCGCACTGGACAAGCGCGTGATCCGTCACGAGCCGTTGGGCTTCCATGACTATAACTGCCTGCAGATGAATGCCTTTGCCGTGGTTTCGGACAGCGGCACTCTGCCGGAGGAGAGCAGCTTCTTTACATCCGTCGGCCACCCCTTCCCGGCGGTGTGTATCCGCACCAGCACCGAGCGCCCCGAAGCGCTGGACAAGGGCTGCTTTATCCTCTCCGGGATCGATACGCGCGGCCTGCTGCAGGCGGTGGATACCGCCGTGGAAATGGTACGCAGCGGCGACAACGGCATTCCCGTCCCGGATTACACGGATGAAAACGTGTCGGATAAGGTCGTGAAGATCATTCAGAGCTATACGGGCGTTGTCAACAAAATGGTATGGAGGAAAGAAGATCTGGGATGAATGTTCTCATTACCGGTGCCCGCGGCTTTGTGGGCCGCAACCTTGTGGAAAATCTGAAGACCATCCGCGACGGCAAAAATCGCACCCGTCCCA
>JAEEGL015669234.1_pt1 | contig 11306 bp, 11 predicted proteins | sample 9134231 | NCBI WGS metagenome assembly JAEEGL01 (sample SAMN16246548, study PRJNA631951) | gut metagenome | biome: gut microbiome; feature: rumen; material: fiber-attached | host: Bos | place: Iran: Karaj | collected 2018-10
AGTCTAGTATTTGGCACAAGATACGAAACCAAGTAATAGTAAGAGATAATGGATGTGACATGGCACATCTAGATTATCCTATAGCAGGAAAGATCGTGATTCATCATTTGAATCCTGTCGATCAGGATGATGTGATTTACCAACGAGATATACTGCTTAATCCAGAATTTTTAGTTTGTGTTAGTTTGATAACACACAATGCAATTCACTATGGATCTCAAGAGTTACTTCCTTCAGATCCAATAGAAAGAAAACCAAATGACACTTGTCCTTGGAGGAAGTAATTATGGAATACAAAATTAGATGGTCAAACGATCACCTTGAACACCATGGCATCCTTGGCATGAAATGGGGTGTTAGAAGGTATCAGAATCCTGATGGTACTTGGACTGAAGAAGGTAAGAAGAGATATAGTAAAGATTTTACGGATACAATTGAAAAGAGTGCTAAAAAATACAAAGATTTAGTTCCTTCTTATCATAGTCGTGTCAGAGAAGGTAAACGATTAAAGAATAATCCTTTAATCGAAGATATTGCTAAACGAATGTCACCGCAGTTAGAAGCGGCTAAGAGATCAGAAGATCGTGTTTTTAAGTTGGACGATGATGCAAATGAGGACGATGCTACTAGAGCAATATATATAGCTAATAAAATAGGCGAAAAATGGCGTACTAATTTGCGGAATGAACTTGGAGATATTTTAAATAAGAGTAGTTCTAGTCTTGATACTGAAACTATTGAATTGGGCAGAAAATTTGCAACTGAAGAAGTGCTTAGAAAAATTAGTAAGAATAAGTATGATAATACTGTGAGTATTGCATCTAAGGATCGAGATAGATTTACAAAATTGCAAAGGTATCTTAGTGAAAAAGATCCTTCTGGAGAACTTTCTTCAATGGCATCAGAATTGTATGCTGTTGGATACACCATGAAAGAGATTGAAGAAATGGTGAGGTGACTTACTATGTATGACTCAATACTCATCTCAGTTAAAAAACTTCTTGGCATCTCGGAAGAGTATAACTATTTTAATCCAGATCTTATCATCGATATTAACTCAGTCCTTATGATCCTTTATCAGATGGGCGTTGGATCAAAGACGCCGTTCCATATAGAAGATGATTCTGAGACATGGCAGGACTTCTTTGGCGAAGATGTAGTTGACATTAACGCAGTTAAGACTTATGTAGCTCTTAAAGTTAAACTAATGTTTGATCCTCCTGCAGCATCAGCACATATGCAAGCAATTCAGGAGACCATTAAAGAACTTGAATGGCGGCTGTATTCTGCTGAAAGTTCAGATAATTTTGACCCAGATAAAATCGAAGACATTTATGCTGACATGGCAGATGACCATGCAGTTAGTAGGAAACGGAGGGTGGTTAAGTGGAATATAGAATTGTGAGACGAGAATCTTATCTCGAACACCACGGCATCCTCGGTATGAAGTGGGGCGTAAGAAGATATCAGAATCCTGATGGAACTTTAACAGCTGAAGGCCGTGTAAGATATTACGGTGACAGCAAATGGTTTAAGAGTGAGCATGCGGCAAAATCTGTAGAAGCCTACAAAAAACATGTTGCTGAAGTTAAGGCTAAATTAGAAGCAAAGCGACAAGCTAAAAAAGAGGAGAAAGCTCGAGTAGCAGCTGAGAAGAAAGCTGCAAAAGAAGAAGCAGAAAGACAAGCTAGAGAAAGAATAGCGACAGCTAAGAAGTATGAAGAGCTCGCTAAAATTAATCCTAAGTATCTTACTGATCAAGAGCTTAGAATGATGAATGAGCGTAAAAGGGCTGAAGAAGAGTTTACAAAGAATTATCGCATAGCTGAAAAGAAGGGCAAAGAGTATGCTATAGAAGCAGCAGATGCCTTAGTCCGTCAAGTACTTATTCCTGCAGCTGTTGGCCTTGGAAAAGGTTATGTAAATAGGAATCTTAAACAGCTTCAGCGTAGTGGTAAACTTCCGGTTGAATATGCTGAAGTCATCAAGGATGAGAAAAAAGGTAATAATCAGCAGAATAATCAACAAAATAAGAATAATCGACGGAATAAAAAGAAGAGCAATAACAAATGAGCCTTTCAAATACAGCAACTCCTCGATACTATGGAGCATTTCGTGATGCTGTAATTCGAGGAGAGATTCCGGTATGTAAAGAGATCTCGATGGAGATGAACCGGATCGACGCCCTTATCGCTAATCCTGGTGTCTACTACGATGATCGTGCTATAGATGGCTTTATCGATTTCTGTGAGAACGAGCTTACCCTTACTGATGGTTCTGATCTTAAGCTATTAGATACATTTAAGCTTTGGGCAGAGCAGTTATTTGCTTGGTATTACTTTGTTGATCGTACTGTTTGGGAGCCTTATCCTGATGGTGCTGGTGGGCGTTATGTTACTAGGCGTATCAAGAAAAGATTGACAAATAAGCAGTATCTTATTGTTGCTCGAGGTGCTGCTAAGTCGATGTACGGAAGTTGCATTCAAAATTACGGGTTAAATGTTGATACAACTACCACTCATCAGATTACAACTGCTCCTACAATGAAGCAAGCTGATGAGGTATTGTCTCCAATTAGAACTGCTATAACGAGAGCAAGGGGTCCTTACTTTAAGTTTCTTACGGAAGGATCACTTCAGAATACAACTGGATCGAAAGCCGCTCGAGTTAAGTTGGCATCAACGAAAAAGGGCATTGAGAATTTCTTGACTGGATCGTTTCTTGAGATCAGACCGATGAGCATAGATAAGCTTCAAGGTCTTAGAGTTAAATATGCCACAGTTGACGAGTGGCTTAGCGGAGATTTGAGAGAAGATCCAATAGGTGCTATTGAGCAGGGTGCTTCAAAGGGCGGAGTCGATGATTATATTATCGTAGCTATGAGCTCTGAAGGTACCGTACGAAATGGCTCAGGTGATACAATTAAGATGGAGCTTATGGACATACTCAAAGGCGAGATTTATGCTCCATGGGTTAGTATTTGGTATTATAAGTTAGATAGTGTAGACGAGGTAGGAGATCCTGCAATGTGGCTTAAGGCTAACCCTAATTTAGGGAAGACTGTGAGCTACGAGACTTACCAGAGAGATGTCGAGAGAGCTGAGAAAGTTCCGGCAGCAAGAAACGATATCCTTGCAAAACGCTTTGGTATTCCGATGGAGGGCTATACCTACTTCTTTACATATGAAGAGACAGAGCCTCATAGAAGAGCGGACTATTACGGTATGCCATGTGCTATGGGGGCAGATTTGTCTCAAGGGGACGACTTCTGCGCATTTACTTTTCTATTTCCTCTCAGTGGTGGCAGATTTGGTGTTAAGACAAGAAGCTATATTTCTTCTTATACATTACAGAAACTGCCGTTAGCCATGAGACAGAAGTATGAAGAGTTTATGCGAGAAGGTAGTCTTGTTGTTTTAGAAGGTTCATTACTTGACTTGACAATAGTATACGATGACTTGGACGCACATATTAACGATATGCAGTATGACGTTAGATGCTTCGGCTTCGACCCATATAACGCTAGGGCATTTGTAGAGAGATGGCAGTCAGAGAACGGACCGTATGGAATTGAGAAAGTAATACAAGGTGCGAAAACTGAGTCGGTGCCTCTTGGTGAGCTAAAGAAGCTTGCAGAGGACCGGCTTTTAATTTTTGATGAAGCTCTTATGCAGTTTGCTATGGGTAATGCGATTACGTTGGAAGATACTAATGGGAATCGCAAGTTATGGAAGAAACGTCATGAGCAGAAGATTGATAACGTTGCTGCTATGATGGATGCTTTTATAGCCTATAAGCTCAATAAGGATGCATTTGAGTGATGTGAGGTGAGAACTATGGAATATAGAATTAATTATTCTGATGACTATCTCGAACACCATGGCGTCCTTGGCATGAAGTGGGGCGTTAGAAGGTATCAGAACGAAGATGGCACGCTAACACCAGAAGGTAAATCGCGTTTAGCAAAAGATTCTAAAAAACTCGAAAAGAGACAGAATCAAGCTGAGAAAGCTCAAACAAAATATGCAAATAGATTGGATAGGTTTAATAGAGTTAATAATAAACGTTTCTTTCGTAATGAAGATAGAGTTGACAGAGCTGCGGATAGATTAAGTCGATCTAATAGTAATCTTTCTAGACAACTTAATAGAGCTAATAAGTTTTACAAAAAAATGGAAAAAAGGTATGGAAAAGAACTTACTAGTAATTTAGATCCAACTTTAGTTAAAAAAGGAGAAATGTTTATTACTGCTTCTATGTCTGCAGGAGTTATGGCTTCTAATATGAATGCTTTCAACTATCGAAATAGGTGATCTATTATGGACTACAAAGTAAGAAGAATCCCTCGAAATGTAGATGCTGTTGAGCATGGTTTATTTGGTAATAATAAAGGCGGAGCTAAATTAGGATCAACTTGGGATAACCATAAATATATTGCTAGACAAAAATTGGCTAATGGTTGGAGATATTTTTACTCACAAGCTGAATTAAGAGCTGCTCAGGCTAAACAGGCTGGGAAGCAAGCTGCTAATACCGCCCGTAATAGTTATCAAAGAGCAGTTAATACTGTTGGCAATAGTAGAGTTGTTCAATCTGCAAAACGTAAAGTTGAAACTACAAGAAATGAATTCAATAGTAGACGAGCGTATAAAAATAGTCTTAAGGATTATACTAATACTGTTAATACACATGGTCGATCATCAGCACAGGCGAGAGCAGCTGCAGATAAAGTGCGTAGTTCTGTAAAAGATTATGCTAAGAGTATAGCAGATAATAATTCTAATAAAGAAGAATACAAAAGCGCTGGAGAAATAGTAAGAAAAACAACAACCGCAACGGTAACCACAGCATTAGGTATGAGAGCATCTGAAAAAATACGTGGCAAATTGAAAGATGCAAAAGAGTCCATAGATAAAGGCAAAAACTTCCTTGATCGCGCTACAGGAGCTGTTAAAGATAAAGCGACGAATGCTGCTGAAAAGGCTAGAGATGCGGCTACTAAAGCTGCAGATAAAGCACAGGCAGCTGCTGACAAAGCAAGAGAAGCAGCGACCAAGGCAGCAGATAAAGCACAGGCAGCTGCTGATAGAGCAAGAGAGATTGCTGATAAAGCTCTCGAGAAAGCTAAGAATGTAGCGCCGGAAAAGAAGACTGAATCATCTAAATCGGAAACGCCGAAGCCGGTCGAAAAGAAACCAGAGCAGAAACAAGAGTCATCTTATCCTAAGAAACCTGATAATGTTAGTGAAGAATATTGGGAAGCAATTCATGGGCCAGATCCTAACAAGAAGAGCAATAATCAGTCAAGCGGCAAACCAGCAGATATTAAGAAAGCTTCCGATGAGTATGTTGAAGAGTTGTATAACAATTCTAAGAAAAATAATGGCTCTAAGGTAAGTCCTGAACTTGAGCTTGAGTATAATTATCGTCAAGCTGCTAATCAAGCAAACTATCTTGGACGTGTTACAGATACTAAGTCTGATGCTGCCGAGCAAGCCCTCAAGAAATATGGTCGAGATTCTCAGCAGTATAAGAAAGCATATGATGAAATGGAAGAAGCTTTTGATCAGTTGCATGAAGCAGAGGAAATGCTAAAACGATATGAGCGTGAAAGAAACAAATGAATTGAGGTGATCTTCAAAATGGAGGGTAAATTAATTCACGATGATCTTTCTGATCAGAAGTATGGCATTCCGGAACAGAAGAAGTTTCCGATGCCAGATGCTAAGCATGTTCGATCTGCGATTAAGTTCTTTAATTATGTTAGTCCTAAATATGAAAAGCAACTTGCTAAAGCCATTCTTGAACGGATGAAAGAATATGGCATGAGTTTTGAAAGTTTTGCTGTCGGAGAAAAGAACAGATTTTCAAAGTATATGCCAAAAGAAGAAGCTCTTTCGCACCATGGTATCCTCGGTATGAAGTGGGGCGTTCGGCGTTATCAGAATCCTGATGGAACATTAACTCCTGCTGGGAGAAGGCATCTCGAACGCCAAGATCTACGTTGGGTCAAGAAGAATGAGAAGAAGATTTATAACGAGACATTTAAAAAGTCTCGTGGTGAGATTAATGATTTTGTTCGAAATGAGTTGAATCGAAGCGGAATTCGCAAGTACAACAAGAATCGAAAAATTTCAGCTGCTTATGCCAATGCGTATAGTAAACGGTTAGCTCAGATCATGAATAAAAACGTTCGTGATATTGAATCACCTTCTGGCCGTGTAGTTCGTTTTGTTGCTATGCGTGGTGAGATGAAGGTGGCGACGGCTCTTGCTGATCGCGAGTATGATATGAGTCAGCTCCGTAGTGGAGTTTATGGCGATTCCGGTAAGGTTGCTTATCGTAAGAAGAATGTAGGTATGATGAGGTATGATGACTAATGAAATACAGAGTAATTAGAACTGATGAATCGCTTGAGCATGCATTTTCATTATTCGGTAAAAAGAAAAGTAGTTCCGGTAGTGGTTCTGGTCAGCAAGGTGCTAAGAAAGGCTCTACATGGGATAAGCATAAGTATATAGCTCGTCAGAAAGCTGGAGATGCTTGGCGTTACTTTTATTCTCAAGCAGAACTTACTGCTGCAAAGGCTAAACAGACCGGTCAGAAAGCAGCTAGTGCTGTTAAAAAAGGTATTTTTCCTGTCAAAAGAAGTCATACCGATTCAAATATTGGCAGTACTAATACTACGAATTCAAAACGTAAATATTCTGGAATGAGTGTTAAAGCTGAAAAGCGAGGAGAAGGCATTGGCGGAGGAAACGTTGGAGATCGTGATCAAAGCGATCCATTGCAAATGCTTTCTCAAGATGCTCATAAAAAACAGCAACCTAAGGAAAATTCATTTAAAAAAGATTGGCTAAAAGCTGGACGTGATGCTTTTGCGAATGCTAATTTAGGTATGAAAATTAAAGCAGCTAGTAAGGCTATATCTCTTGGAACAGAAATTTATAAACAAGTTTTAAAGAAGTATATCAGTAATGATAAAAATATTGAACTTCATAATAAACCTGGACTTGGTGTTACTCATGAAACTACTTATTTTGTAGGAGGATCTGTTTTTACAGAAAAAACTGAATCTGATCTGCGCCCAGAAAAAAGTAGCCTTTTAAATAAAAAAGTAGCAGCTTTTATTGACGAGCATGATAAATTGTTCTCTTCTATACATATTAATCCTGTAAAAAAAGAAGATGGCACAATTGGTTATTCTGTTGATGCTAAAATGGGGAAAATAGCTCAAAATGTAAAAAAAGCTGCTGAATTTGTTAAAAATAATGTAGATAAAATAGAGACTAAACACAAAATTAATAAGCTTAATCGCAAAGGTATGGAACTATACCGTGAGATAAGTGAGATAAATAAGAAACGTGAAAAAGGAATTGCAACACCTAGAGAATTAGAAAAATTTGAAGAGGCTCGTGCAAAACTTACAGAAATTAATTTTCAGCTTGGATTATTGGATAAAGGTGGCAAATAAAAATGCAAAATGAATTAGCTCATTATGGCATTCTAGGCCAAAAATGGGGTATCCGTCGTTATCAGAATCCTGATGGCTCACTTACACCGGAAGGTCTTGAACGGTATAGGAAAGCCGGAATAGAGCTTACAGATGCAACATATGCTTCAAAAAATTATAAAAAAGCTATTAAAGTAATGAATGATGCTTATTGGCCAGTTAAAGAATACTATAAACTCAGTGAGAAACAACGAGATAGGTATATTCGTAAAGCATCCGATGCTGAATATGATCGGCTGTATAATGATGACGATAACGATCCAGAGACGGAAGCTAAAGAAAGAGAACGATTATTTAATTTATATAAGTATGATGATCTTGATCAGGGACGTGATGGTTCTTTTAAATATTATTTGGAAGCTATGCACATTGATCCTAAAAAGTTCTCTGAGAATGCTTACAAAGCTGAGCAGCAGTTTAATAAAATTATGGAAGATACTGTTCGGTCGTTGATATATGGCTTATCTGAAAGTAATCCAGTATTTGAAGATATTGCTTCTGATGCTCAGTATTCTAAACAGTTTGTTGATTCTATAGTAGAAGATATGAGCGAGAATACGCGCGGTAGTATTGGCTATTGGTATGATTTACTCGAGATATGAGAGAAGGGGAATGTTCGCATGAATGAGTTAAAACATTATGGTATTAAAAACCAAAAATGGGGCGTCAGACGCTTTCAGAATGAAGATGGTACTTGGACAGAAGAAGGAAAAATTAGGTACGGAAGTAACTCTGAAAGAAGAGCTGAGCTTAAAGATGTAAAAGAATCTTACAAGAAAGCTAAATATGCTTCAGCAGTTACTAATGACTATCAATATAAAATAAACGACGCTAAACGTAGAGGCAATACTGATAAAGCTAATGCTTTATATGAAAGAGGCAAGAAAGCTGCTAAATCAGAAGAAGCAATAACTAGGGAAGCAGTCAGAAAGTATGATGCATTCTGTAAGAAGTACGGCCAGACTAAAATAAAGAACATTGACTGGGTCACTGACGATGGCGGGACTAGAGTCACTATGAAGGGTAAGAATGAAGTTAATAAAATACTTAATTCTTCTACTCTTAAGGGCGTTGTACTCGGGCAAGTTGCTATAGGTCCTATTGGCGCCGGTGTTGGTGGCTACATTGGCTATACTAAAGATAGAGATCGTAGAAATGCTTATGAAAGCGAATTAGATAAAATTAAATAAAACTTCCAGGGAGGTAATCTATGCCTGAATCATTTTCGGATAGGCTGAAGCATGCCTGGAATGCTTTTATGAATCGGGATCCCCCGATAAATTATAGAGACATGGATTATACATATGTCTCTTCGCATCGCCCAGATAGAATGCGATTTACCAGAGGAAATGAACGCACAATTATTACTGCAATATTTAATAGGATTGCAGTCGATTGTGCAGCCGTTACGATAGAACATGTTAGACTTGATGAGAATGGACGTTTTATTGAGCAGATTAATTCCGGTTTGAATAATTGTCTTACGCTTGAAGCAAATATTGATCAGACAAATCGTGCATTTATTCAAGATGTTGTTCAGTCAATGCTTGATGAAGGTTGTATAGCAATTGTTCCTGTAGAAACTGAAGTTAACATTAAGAAAGCCAGTTCATATGATATACTTCAACTGCGTACCGGTAAGATTACAGAATGGTACCCAAGAGCAGTTGGTATGTATGTTTTTAATGAGTTTACTGGTTTGAAAGAACATGTGATATTTCCAAAGGATAAAGTCGCAATTGTCGAGAATCCGTTGTATGCTATTATTAATGAGCCGAACTCAATATTGCAGAGGCTTATTCGTAAGCTTAATTTGCTTGATATTGTTGATGAGCAGAGTAGTGCTGGGAAACTCGATATGATTATTCAGCTTCCGTATATTATTAAGACGGAGCAAAGACGACAGCAGGCTGAGGCTCGAAGAAAAGAAATCGAGATGCAGCTTGCTAATTCTAAGTATGGTATTGCTTATTCGGATGGTACAGAGAAGATTGTTCAGCTTAATCGTCCATTGGAGAATAATCTTATGGGTCAGATTGAGTATCTTACCAATATGCTCTATAGTCAGCTTGGTATTACTAAGGAGATCTTGGAAGGTACGGCAGATGAGCAGACGATGCTTAACTACAACAATCGTACAATAGAACCGATAGTTTCGGCTATTGTTGATGAAATGAAGCGTAAGTTCTTAACTAAGACTGGACGCTCACAAAATCAGTCAATTATTTTCTTTAGGGATCCATTTAAGTTGGTGCCTGTTAGTCAGATAGCGGAAATTGCAGATAAGTTTACTCGTAATGAGGTCATGACTTCTAACGAGATACGTCAGGTAGTCGGCATGAAGCCTGTCGACGATCCTAATGCAGATAGACTTAAGAACGCTAATATGCCGCAGGCTGAAGATGGCGCATACAATGATGAGGATGTGCCTGAAGGAACTATTGAATATGCGCCGGGTTATGAACCTGACGAGGAAATGGAAGAGCCTATTGAAGAATAAGGCTCTAATTTATTGCTTAGTGAGCCTTAAGAGTTTTTAATTATTTGTCTACTACTGGAATGATTAGAGGAATACCACCCAATTTAAGAAGGCTGTGGACGGGCAATTAAATGCTCGAAAGGTAAAAGGATGAGAATTGAAGAAAGGTGATTGTCAAAATGAGGGGAAATTATGATTTTAGTGGCTGGGCTACTAAAAACGACCTCAAGTGCTCTGATGGACGTACAATCCGTAAAGATGCATTTAAAGATAATGATGGTCAGACTGTTCCTCTTGTGTGGAATCATGATCACAATGATCCGATGAATGTACTTGGGCATGCACTGCTTGAGAATCGTGATCAGGGTGTTTATGCTTACTGCACATTTAATGATACGGCGGCAGGCAATAATGCTCGCCAGCTCGTACAGCATGGGGATGTTACAGCTCTGTCTATCTACGCAAATAAGCTAAAACAGTATGGCGGAGACGTTGTCCATGGCGCTATTCGTGAAGTAAGTCTCGTACTTGCCGGTGCTAATCCTGGTGCTTTTATCGATGCTGTTCTTGAACATGGCGAATTGGCAGAGGACGCCGGTATTATTTATACTGGTGAAGATATTGTTCTTGAGCATACAGTTACAGATAATGGCCCAGAAGTAAAAGCTGTCGAAGAGCCTGCTCCTGCTCCAAAAGCTAAAGGTAGAAGGAAGCCTGATACGCTCCCTGAACCAGAAGTTAAAGAAGAAGTTGTTGAGCACGCTGATAATGAAGGAGATTCTATGGAAGACGAAACTGTTCAGGATGTGTTCAACACATTGAATGATAAACAGAAACAGGCTGTCTATGCTCTTATTGGCATGGCGCTTGACGAAAAAGATGGAGAAGCTAAGCACTCTGATAACGAGGAAGATGTTATTGAGCATGCTGATGATTCTGAAGAAACTGTTCAGGATGTATTTAATACACTGAGCGAAAAGCAGAAAACTGTTGTCTATGCTCTTATTGGGCAGGCACTTAAAGACGCCGGAAAAGGCGAAGAAGATGATGAAGATGAAGGAGATACTACTGTGAAACACAATATTTTCGATACTGACGAGCAGAATGAGAATCAGGATGTTCTTTCTCACTCTGAATTTACTGAGATCCTCAACGATGCGAAGCGTGGCGGTAGCCTGAAGGATGCTTTCCTTGCTCACGGCATTGAGGACATTGACTACCTCTTCCCTGAGGCAAAGAATCTGACCAATGAGCCTGAGTTCATTAATGATCCTGATGACTGGGTGTCTGTTGTTATGAATGGTGTACGTAAGA
>JAEEGL015960656.1_pt1 | contig 11306 bp, 7 predicted proteins | sample 9134231 | NCBI WGS metagenome assembly JAEEGL01 (sample SAMN16246548, study PRJNA631951) | gut metagenome | biome: gut microbiome; feature: rumen; material: fiber-attached | host: Bos | place: Iran: Karaj | collected 2018-10
AAGGATGATTATAATAGATAGGCACCTGCCCGACGGTATAAGGGAAGGAAGTCGTAAGATGTCCGGACGGGTTCACTTTACCGGTAAGCAAATCGGCGACTGCATTTCCCGCTTCAGTACCGGGCTGCCATATATTGAGAATCGCGGCGACTTTGTCTTTAAATTTCGTAAGCACCAGCGGGCGACCTGCGGAAACGAGGCAGATGACAGGCTTTCCCGTAGCGCAAAGTGCGAGGACAAGTTCTTCCTGAGAACCGCAGAGGATAAGATCCGCCTTTGAACCGGCCTCGCCGGCCATTCCGTTTTCCTCTCCGACGACGGCAATTATAACGTCTGAACATGCCGCGCGCGCCGCGATCGCTTCGATCTCTTCCTTCTCCATATGCACAAAAGTAGCGCCGGGAATAACGTCAATATCAGCCTCGGGAATTGCCGCCTTGAGTCCGGCTTCGATCGTGACCGTGCGCGAAGGATCTGCGATGCCGCACCATCCTCCCAGCAGATGCGCCTGGCCGCACGGATGAGTAAGAGGACCTGTCAGCGCGATATTCTTAACATCTTTGAGCGGCAGTATACCGTTGTTTTCCAGCAGCACAGCGCACTGCGCGCCCGCTTCACGCGCCAGCGCCAGATGCTCGTCGCAGAAAAATATTTTTTCGCCGTCCGGGTCAACGTAAGGCTCGTCAAACAATCCGAGCAGGTATTTTAGGGTGAGAATCGACAGCACGGAGCGGTCAATATCTTCCATCTTTATTTTGCCTTCTTCTAAAAGGGCAGGGATATTGTCGTTGTACATATCTCCGGCCATCAGCATGTCAACGCCTGCGCTGAATGCTTTTTGGACCGCATCCTTAGAATCAGCTGCATAGCCGTGAGCAATAAGTTCTCCTACGGCACCCGCATCAGAGACAACGAAACCTTTAAAACCGAATTGACCGCGAAGCACGTCGGTAAGCAGATAATGATTCGCTGTAGCCGGAACACCGTTGACGTCGTTAAAAGCAGACATGACCGTTGCCGCCCCGGCGTCGATCCCGGCTTTGAAAGGCGGCAGATACACCTCGTGAAGAGTCTCGAGCGAAATATCAGCCGAATTGTAATCGCGGCCTCCGATGCACGCACCGTACGCGGCATAATGCTTCATACACGCGAGCAGATGATCTTTCCCGGGCGCATCGCCTTCGCCCTGAAACCCCTTCACCGCAGCGGCGGCAAATTGCGAACACAGATACGTATCTTCGCCGAAACCTTCCATTATCCGGCCCCAGCGCGGGTCGCGGGCAATGTCCACCATCGGTCCGAACGTCCATTTAAGTCCTCCTGCGTAAGCTTCCTTTGCCGCTGCCTCGTCGCACCGCGTGGTCAATTCCGGGTCCCAGCTGCATGATTGCGCGATCGGGGTGGGGAATGTGGTGCGGTAGCCGTGGATGACGTCGTCGGCAAATATCGCCGGGATCGGAGTCCTTTGCATATTGAGAAGGTCGCTCTGGATCTTGTTCGTCTTTTCCGCTCCTCTGAGGGTCAGGAAGGAACCGACTTTACCTTCGCGGAAATGATCCTCGTATTTTTTCTCCTCGCTCGAATAGATAGAATTGCCGAACTGCGAAAGCTGACCGATCTTTTCGGTGAGGGTCAATTTTTCCAGCAGTTCCTGTGCTTTTTCTCTTGCCGCCAAATATGCGGGGGAGTTCATTATGTTGTCCATAGCAGTACGTCCTTTTCAGTGCTTTAGATTGCGCAGCGGGAGGCGATCGTTCCCGTCTGCATTTTCAGGTTGATTTTATCGCAACGGAATTCAGGTGTCAAACAGATAATCGCCATTTGCCATTGCCATCACTCGGTTCGCTATTTTTACGCTGTTGCTTTTTGCCGCAAGCGGGTATATAATGACAAAAGGGTTTTTATGAACCCGCGGAGGTATTTTTTATGTATGCGATAGGTAACGATCACTCAGCCATCGAGCTGAAAAACATCATCAAAAAGCATCTGGAAGACAGAGGCATCGAAGTGAAGGACTTCGGGACCAATTCGCCCGAATCATGCAACTACGCGATCTACGGCGAAGCTGTTGCCAACGCCGTCGCTTCAGGCGAGTGTGAGCGCGGGATCTGCATATGCGGAACAGGCATAGGCATCTCTATTGCCGCGAATAAAGTCAACGGCATCAGAGCGTGCGCATGCTCGGAACCGTTCTCGGCGAAACTTTCCAAACAGCACAACGACTCGAACGTGCTTTGCTTCGGAGCGAGAGTAGTCGGGTCGGAACTGGCGAAAATGATCGTCGACGCCTGGATCGACGCCGAATTCGAAGGCGGCAGACATCAGGGCAGGATCAATTACTTTAAAGAAATTGAACGCAAAAACAGAGAAAAATAAATTGGAGGAATCATCTATGGACAAGCTCAGACTGCTTGAGTTACAGAAGCAAGCGACTATCATCCGTAAGTACATTATCGATGAAGTCTTTTCCGCAAATTCGGGACATCCCGGCGGATCGCTCTCATGTACGGACATTTTTACCACGCTCTATTTTGAAGAGATGCGCGTCGATCCCAAAAACCCCAAATGGGCTGACAGGGATCGTTTCGTACTTTCTAAGGGACATTGCGCGCCTGCGCTCTACGCAACGCTCGCATGCAAAGGCTTCTTCCCGGAAGCCGATCTTAAGACCTTCCGCAGGATCGACAGTTATCTCGAAGGTCACCCCAGCATGAACTACGTACCGGGCTGCGACATGTCCACAGGTTCTCTGGGACAGGGCATCTCTACCGCGGTAGGAATGGCTCTCGCAGGAAAGATCGATAAAAAAGATTACCGTGTATACTCCATCCTCGGCGACGGCGAACTTGAAGAAGGCCTTGTCTGGGAAGCAGCCATGGCGGCCGCACATTACAAACTTGACAACCTCTGCGCTTTCGTTGACTTCAACGGTCTGCAGATCGACGGAAACATCACCGACGTCATGAACCCCACTCCGATCGCCGATAAATTCCGCGCTTTCGGATGGAACGTCATCGAAACAGACGGACACGACATCGAGGGCCTTAAGGCTGCTATGGAACTTGCAAAACGCTGCAAAGGCAAACCTACGATGGTCGTTTGCTATTGCCATAAAGGCCGCGGCGTTTCCTTCATGGAAGATAATTACGGCTGGCACGGCAAGGCGCCGAACCAGGAGCAGAGAGATCAGGCTATCGCCGAGCTGGATGCGAAGCTCGCCGAGATCGAAGCTGAGATCGCAAAGGTAAAGGAGGCTTGATTATAATGGGAAAAGTAGCTACAAGAGAAGCTTACGGTAACGCTCTGGCTCAATACGGATGCGACGAGCGGATCGTGGTTCTGGACGCAGACCTGTCCAAATCCACCAAGACCGATACGTTTAAAAAAGTATATCCTGAAAGACATTTCAATATGGGTATCGCAGAAGCCGATATGATGTGCGTGGCAGCCGGTCTGGCTACGTGCGGAAAGATCGTTTTCGCCAGCACGTTCGCTATTTTCGCAGCTGAGCGCGCATGCGAGCAGATCAGGAACTCCATCTGCTATCCCAAACTCAACGTTAAGATCTGCGCTACTCACGCCGGACTTACGGTAGGCGAGGACGGAGCTTCTCACCAGTGTGTAGAAGACCTTGCTGTGATGCGCGCACTTCCTAATATGACCGTTATCAGCACCTGCGACGAGATCGAAACGAACCGTGCTATTAAAGCGGCGATCGATTACAACGGCCCCGTATACATCCGTCTCGGAAGACTCGGCGTTGAAGCTGTTCACGGCGAAGATTTCAAGTTCGAGATCGGCAAAGGCGTAGTCGTACGCGAAGGCAAAGACGTAACGATCGTTGCCACCGGTCTGATGGTACAGGAATCCCTTAAAGCAGCCGAGATACTGGCGGGCAAGGGCATCGACGCGAGAGTCGTTGACATCCACACCATCAAACCCATCGATAAAGATCTGCTTGTAAAATGCGCTAAAGAGACAGGACTCATCGTCACCGTCGAAGAACATAATATTGCCGGCGGTCTGGGCGGTGCTGTTTGCGAAGCGCTTTCCGAGAATTATCCCTGCAAAGTTAAAATGATCGGTGTTCAGGAGAAGTTCGGTAAATCCGGTACTCCCGCCGCACTGCTTGAAAAATACGGCCTCACCGCTGAGCAGATCGCTGAAAAAGTGATCGCTGCGAAGGGCTGATCAATACAGGAGGGTCAATATGTCAAACAGAAAAAAGCTTTCCATGGACGGCAATACCGCTGCGGCACACGTCAGCTATGCGTTTACCGAAGTTGCGGCCATCTATCCCATCACTCCGTCCAGCGTTATGGCTGAACTGACCGACGCGTGGTCCGCCAACGGACTTAAGAACGTGTTCGGAGATAAGGTGAAAGTCGTAGAGATGCAGTCCGAGGCCGGAGCCGCAGGCGCCGTACACGGCAGCCTTGCGTCAGGCGCTCTTACCACCACGTACACAGCTTCACAGGGCCTGCTCCTGATGATCCCGAACATGTACAAGATCGCGGGCGAACTTCTTCCGAACGTTATCCACGTTTCCGCAAGATGCGTTGCCTCCCACGCCCTTAATATTTTCGGAGACCATTCGGACGTTTACGCATGCCGTCAGACCGGTTATGCGATGCTTGCCGAATCCAATCCTCAGGAAGTAATGGATCTCGGCGCTGTTGCCCACCTGTCCACGATCAAAGGCAGAGTGCCGTTCATCAACTTCTTCGACGGATTCCGTACTTCTCACGAGATCCAGAAGATCGAAGTCTGGGACTACGACGTGCTCGATAAAATGATCGATAAAGACGCCGTGGCCGCTTTCCGCGCCAGAGCTCTGAATCCCGAGCATCCCGTACTTCGCGGAAGTGCTGAAAACGGAGACATCTTCTTCCAGCACAGAGAAGCCTGCAACAAATATTACGAAGCTCTTCCGGCTATCGTCGAAGAGTATATGAATAAGGTCAATGCCGAGATCGGTACCGATTATAAGCTGTTCAACTACTACGGCGCACCCGATGCGGAGCGCGTGATCGTGGCAATGGGCAGCGTCTGCGACGTGGCAGAGGAAGTTATTGACTACATGAACGCAGCGGGCGAAAAAGTCGGCCTTGTGAAAGTCCGTCTGTACCGTCCTTTCTGCGCAGATAAACTCGTTGAAGCTCTGCCTAAGACAGTTAAAAAGATTGCCGTGCTCGACCGCACGAAAGAGCCCGGATCACTCGGCGAACCTCTGTATCTGGACGTGGTCACTGCGCTGGCTACTAAGGGTGTTTCCGGTGTGAAAATCGTTGGCGGACGTTACGGACTCGGCTCCAAAGATACGCCTCCGTCCTCCATTTTTGCAGTATACGAGAATCTGGCTAAAGATGAGCCCAAGGCAAACTTCACTATCGGCATAGTTGACGACGTGACAGGCCTTTCGCTTCCTGAAAAGAAAGTTCCGGATACTTCACCTGAAGGCACGATCTCCTGCAAATTCTGGGGTCTGGGCGGCGACGGTACCGTTGGCGCAAACAAGAACTCCATCAAGATCATCGGAGACCACACCGACAAATATATCCAGGCTTACTTCCAGTATGACTCGAAGAAGACCGGCGGCGTGACGATCTCCCATCTGCGTTTCGGCGACAAGCCCATTAAATCGTCTTATTATATCAACAAGGCGAACTTCGTGGCCTGCCACAACCAGGCGTATATCCACAAATACGACATCGTAAGCGATATCAAGCCCGGCGGAACGTTCCTGCTTGACTGCCAGTGGAGCGGCGAAGAGCTTGACAAGCATCTGCCCGCTGCAGTGAAGAAATATATTGCTGAGAACGATATCAACTTCTACACCATCAACGCTACTTCCATTGCCATCAACAAGATCGGTAATGCTAAGGTCAAGAACACCGTTCTCCAGTCTGCTTTCTTCGCTCTTGCCAAGATCCTGCCTAAGGACGAGGCTATTGAGTACATGAAGAAGATGGCGTATAAGTCTTACATCAAGAAGGGCCAGGCGATGGTAGACCTGAACTACAACGCTATTGACGCCGGTGCAGACGCTTATGTGAAGATCGACGTTCCCGCGAGCTGGAAAGATTGTCAGCCCGACGCTCCCGAAGCAGCTGCCCAGAGCAAGCGCAAAGACCTTGAAAAGTTCGTCAATACCGTTGTTACTCCCGTCGGAAAGATGAAGGGCGACAGCCTTCCCGTATCTGCATTCAGTGATTACGTTGACGGTACGTTCCCGCAGGGCGCTTCTGCTTTCGAGAAGCGTGGCGTGGCCGTGTTCGTCCCCGAATGGAATCCGGCGAAGTGCGTACAGTGCAACACCTGCGCATACGTTTGCCCGCACGCTACGATCCGTCCTTTCGCCATGAACGAAGAAGAAGCTGCAAACGCACCCGCTGCTACTAAATTCGCGGCTAAGATGATCGGCAAAGGCCTTGAAAATCTTAAATTCACGATGGCTGTTTCTCCTCTTGACTGTATGGGCTGCGGCGTGTGCGTAAAAGCCTGCCCGGTCTACAAGACTGCAGAGAAGAAGGCTGCGGCTGCCGGCGAGAAAGTGGATCCCGCAAACGTTCCGCTTCGTATGGTCGCTCAGGCTACGCAGGCAGATCAGCAGGCCGTATTTGATTACGCTGTCGCGAACGTCTCCAAGAAGGATCTTCCTTTCGCAGAGACAACGGTTAAAGGCAGCCAGTTCAACCAGCCGCTGCTTGAATTCTCCGGCTCCTGCGCAGGCTGTGCCGAAACTTCGTACGCACGTCTGGTCACACAGCTGTTCGGCGAAAGAATGTACATCTCCAACGCAACCGGCTGCTCCTCCATCTGGGGCGGCAGCGCACCGGCTACTCCGTATACTGTAAATAAAGACAGCGGACGCGGTCCCGCATGGGCTAACTCGCTGTTCGAGGACAACGCCGAGCATGGTCTCGGAATCGCTATCGGTCAGAAGACGATCAGGAACCGCCTGATCGGCTACGTGAAAGAACTTCGCGAGAACGTCACCGACGAAGCCAAACTCGCCGTTATCGACGCTTATCTGAACACTCTCGACGACGGAAAAGCCAACCAGAAGGCAGCGCAGGATCTCATCTGCATGCTCGAAGGCTGCGGCTGCGACAATCCTCTTCGCGCTAAGATCCTTGCCGATAAGCAGTATCTCGCAAAGAAGTCCGTCTGGATCTTCGGCGGCGACGGCTGGGCATACGACATCGGATTCGGCGGACTTGACCACGTTATCGCTTCCGGCGAAGACGTGAACATCTTCGTATTCGATACCGAAGTTTACTCCAACACCGGCGGCCAGGCTTCCAAGGCTTCCAGACTCGGCCAGGTAGCTCAGTTCGCGGCTGCAGGTAAAGAAGTCGGTAAGAAGTCCCTCTCCGAGATCGCAATGTCGTACGGATACGTTTACGTTGCACAGGTGGCTATGGGCGCAGATCTCAACCAGACGATCAAAGCTCTCGTAGAGGCAGAGGCTTACCACGGACCTTCGATCATCATCGGTTACGCTCCTTGCGAGATGCACGGCGTAAAGGGCGGCATGGGCAACTGCCAGCTTGAGATGGAGCGCGCGGTCAATGCCGGTTACTGGCAGATGTTCCGCTACAATCCTGCTCTTCGCGGCGAAGGCAAGAATCCTCTGTCCGTCGACTGCAAGGATCCTACCGCCAGCTACCGTGACTTCATCACTTCCGAGACGCGTTACAGCCGCCTCATCCAGTCCTTCCCGGACAGAGCGGAAGATCTGTTCACGAAGGCAGAGGAAGATGCGAAGGCACGCTACGAGCGTCTTAAGAAGATGTCCGTGCTGTACGAGTGATATTTATTGATCACCGGGCAGAATAGACCGGAATAATTGACAAATCACCCCTTGTGGTGTAAGATTTAAGCAGGCTGGCCATCAGGGCCGGTCTGCTTGATTTTATTGAAGGAAGCGAATATTTAATGACTAAGATCGATATTATTTCCGGGTTCCTTGGCGCCGGAAAGACCACACTTATAAAGAAACTCATCTCTGAGGCGTACGCGGGTCAGAAGGTCGTTCTGATCGAGAACGAATTCGGAGAGATCGGTATCGACGGCGGTTTTATGAAGGATGCCGGTATAGAGATCACGGAAATGAATTCGGGATGCATCTGCTGCAGCCTTGTTGGCGACTTCGGAGAAGCATTGGAAAAAGTAATCAAACAGTTTGAACCTGACAGGATCGTGATCGAGCCGTCCGGAGTAGGAAAACTCAGCGACGTTGCCCGCGCCGCTTCGCAGGTCGAAGGGGAGAACGTTAAGATCAACGCCAGGTGTGTTGTCGCCGACGTCGGTAAAGCGAAGCTCTATATCAAGAATTTCGGCGAGTTTTATAATGATCAGATCAAGACCGCGACGTGCATTATTTTAAGCCGTACTCAGAACGTGACGCAGGAGAAGCTTGAGACCGCGCTTGCTCTTATAAGAGAGATCAACAGCGAAGCGGTCATTATAACTACGCCCTGGGATCAGCTTAGCGGCGCTGCTATGCTCAGCGCGATGGAGCAGGGTGACCGTGATCTTGCGAAAGAACTGATGGACGAGGAGGACGTATGCCCCGTGTGCGGACATCACCACCACGACGACGATGACGATGAGCACGAGCATCACCACTATCACCACCACGATGACGATGATGACGACGATGACGATGAATGCTGCTGCCATCACCACCACGATGACGACGATGACGATGACGACGAACACGAGCATCATCATCACCATCACGACGACGATGATGGTGACGAATGCTGCTGCCATCACCACCACGATGACGATGACGACGACGAGCATGAGCACGAACATCATCATCACCATCACCATCACCACCATCATGGCCACGACGCTGACGAAATATTCACCAGCTGGGGAGTAAATACAGCACGTAAATTCACAGAAGAAAAGATAGAAACGATATTGACCGCGCTCGACAGCGGGGAATACGGGCAGATACTCAGATCGAAGGGAATTGTCAGCGCCGAAAACGGCAGCTGGATCTACTTTGACTACGTGCCGGAAGAACACGACATCCGCACAGGCAGCCCGGATATCAACGGAAAACTGTGCGTGATCGGCGCAAACCTTGACGAAGACAAACTCAAAGCTCTTTTCGGAGTGTGATCCAGATGACGACTGAAGTACCGGTTTTCATGTTCAACGGTTTCCTGGATTCGGGAAAGACGACGTTCATACAGAGCATACTTGAGAACCCTGAATTTTCGAACGGGATCTCCACGCTGCTTATTTTGTGCGAAGAAGGGGAGGAAGAATACCGCCCAGAGCGCTTCGCAGACTGTAAAGTCACTTTTTACAACGTTGAGAACGAAGAAGATCTGGAACCGTATCCCCTCGAAAAAGCGCGCAAGGCTGCGAACGCCGAGCGTGTTATCGTGGAGTATAACGGAATGTGGCAGCTCTCGTCGTTTATTTACGCCATGCCCGAGCAGTGGATAATCGCTCAGGAGATGACGTTCGCGGACGCACAGACGTTCGCCGCGTTCAACGCAAATATGCGCAACCTTGTCGTCGACCAGATACAGAACACAGACTGTGTAACGTTCAGGAACCTCGAACCCGGTTCTGAATTGACGACAGTGCTCCACGAAATATGCAGAGGGATACAGCGCGGAGTTGACATCGTATATAAATTCAACGACGGTACGGAGCAGGTAGACGATACGCCCGATCCGCTGCCGTACGACCTCGAAAAACCGCTTGTCGAGATACCGGACAACGCTTACGGGCTGTGGTATGCCGAAATGATGCAGTTCCCGGACAAATATGACGGTAAAAAATACCGTTTCAAGGGTTTCGTGGGCAAGGACCGGAGCCTCGGTCGCGAGGAGTTTTTCATCGGTCGCCACGTGATGTCGTGCTGCGTCAATGACATTCAGTACGCCGGAATGCTTGCCCGCTGGAAAAACGCTCCTATATTAAAGACCGCCGACTGGGTCATCGTCGAGGCGAACCTTAAAATGGAGAAAAACCGCGTCTACCGCGCTAAAGGACCCGTGCTTACGGTTACCGGGCTGGTGCGGACGAGCGAACCGGAATATAAGGTCGTTACGCTCGCGGGGACAGGCGCCGACGTGTGATGAAAAAGTGAACTGATCATCAGGATCTTCCGAATGACAGTTTCATAGTGTCCGGAAGGGCGGAACGGATCTTTCGCCAGTCCGGACATAATTTATTTAATTCGCGGCCAAACTGTTCAGTACCCGGCTTCCCGCTCATGAGTGCGATCCCGTATGCGGATACCATCGTTATAGCTTCTTTCGATGATGAAGTGAGCATTCTGGAGAAGGTCAATACGTTTTTTTCGCTGTCGTAGCCGGCGGCAACGGTTTTCATCTGTCTGAACCGTATCGCGGGGATCGCCGCGTTTTCCTCTTTTGATATTTCTGACATGTGGTAAAAACGGGTGGTCAAAGCCCTTGCCAGCGCTTCGAATTCTTCTTGCGTGCGTCCTTCTGCAGGAGTACCGTTTTCGTGTGAGAGTATCCATTCCGCATTGTCGCGAATGTATTTTTCCACGGTGCTGCTGCCGTACGTTTCGGGGACAATTACTTCGAGCCCCTCGGTTCCGTATCGCATTTTAGGCGCGTTTAACCGGCTTCTGGTGCTGACAATATATCTTATCGTTTTTCCGGAAACGGTTACCTGGCTTTTGTACCTGGCCATTATTTGACCTCCATAAGTAAAAGAGCCGCTCGCGCTTGAACCGGAGCGACTCTTTCCTGATCATGGCGCTGGTCGCGAACGTACGGCAGGCCGCAATTCGGATTTGCGTCATCCAGTGGATTATCAGGGACTTGAACCCCGGACCGATCGGTTATGAGCCGACTGCTCTGACCAACTGAGCTAATAATCCGTGAACAGCGGGGATTATACTAAAAAACGTAGAGGTTGTCAACAAATTTATTTGCGTATTTTTGTGTTTTTTGCGGCTGTGCGAACCACACGCCCGTAAGGCTGAGTAAAACCCTGAGTAAGGCTCTTTCCCTGCTTCCGTGAATGATATCCGTTCGCGATTGGATACGGCCTCCTCGCCCCGAAATTACGAAAAATAAGGCCCGGAGATCAAATCCTGAGATCCGGGCTTCATCCAGCCTTAGGAGGCGCTGTCACCTAAACCTAATTTGAATAATATTACGTGACATTTTTAGTTATTTCGCTTTTTGTGACGTATCGGGCGCCGCTTATTTTTGAATTCGTCCCGTTTTTGCGGCGCATTCATCATTTGTGAATATATTCACATTCTACATCTTGTTTGCCTGATTTGAAGA
>JAEEGL010632473.1_pt1 | contig 11305 bp, 17 predicted proteins | sample 9134231 | NCBI WGS metagenome assembly JAEEGL01 (sample SAMN16246548, study PRJNA631951) | gut metagenome | biome: gut microbiome; feature: rumen; material: fiber-attached | host: Bos | place: Iran: Karaj | collected 2018-10
CGTAGTCGGCATTGTAGGAAAATCCAAAAGTTTAGATTTTCTCAAAATGCTTATCTTTTGGTCTTTGGTTCGGAATAGTGTAGTGCTGGCGGTCTATCTATTGTTTTCGGTTGCTTGCTTCTTTACCGTACATGAGCATTCTTTATTGAAATAAAACATTTTTCTATTTCAAATAATCGTATTGGTTTTGGCTCAAAAGGAAAAATAACTTTCCAACCAGAGATTCTTAAAACACGCCCAGCTTATTTTGAAAAATACACACGTTGGATTTTTTGCGATAGTAATTTTAAGGATTATTATGTTTTATCCAACAGTGATTGTAGGAAATATATAATGGGTAATGAAATCTCCTACGATAAACAAAACAACTTTAAACTAAATCTTTTTACTGACGAAAAAAAATATTCAGAAGAAGAACTATGTCAGTACTTATCTGATTGGTTTTCTAGCAACTAAAATTATGAGTAGAAGGAATAGAAAAAATCCTGAAGACCGAATTTCTCTTAAGAATGAATTTAATGCATGGCAACAAAAAAAAGAGGAACGTACTCTTGGTATTCTAAATGGGCTAATTTATGAATACTATTGTTATGATAAAATAATTCATGATAATCCACATATCCATATAATCAAAGCAAAGACACAAATAGATAAATATAAAGATGGATTTACTTATAGGAATTTTGGAAGCATCTATTATAGACAAAACAAAATTGATCTTGCCGAGTTTGATGTTCTTGGATTTGATGATGCTGGAACTCTTTATTGGTGGGAGATTACTACAGCAACCACTGCTATTTCTAAAGTAAAAGATAAACTTGAAAGAAAAAAAGAATTAATAGCAAAGCTTTTTAAGAAGGTAATATTTAACGTGGTAATTCCTGGAGAAAGAGGTTTTCTAAAGGACTATCCTACAGTTATTATAAAAGAACCAAAATATGAACTTTATTATAAAGATTTTTTTGAATTAAAAAGCGATTTATCAAATTGTTGGTCTATGGATAAATTACGAGATGCAGCCAAACCATATGATTATTTTGCAGAAATAATATTGTACTCGAAAAAATTATTCTCACATCAAATAATTGATTATAATTCATATTTAATTGAGAGACTTTATGATTTAGATTCATTAAATACAAATGAAATCAGATATTATAATGTCAGAAAGAAAATATATGGTACTATCATAATAGACGGAAAGAATAAGTATAAAATAGAAGCTGATAAAAGAACTCTTATTGAACCAAGAAAAGCCTGCAATATTGAAATAAATATTCTACGAGATAGACTAAATAAGAATAAGTCAAAATAAAACTTAAACTGTGTCCAGATTTCATCTTCTTTGATCACGGCATTTTGTACTTTTGTCCCGTTTTTTTTCGGCTTCTGTACTCTTGTTTAATTACAAAAAAGATTTTGTACTTTAGGCCCGGTTTTGGAAAAGTTTTTGTACTTTTGGCCCGAAATTGGATAATATTTTGTACTTTAAGCCCGATTTTTTCTAATTTTGGCCATTAAAAGTGCAATTTAACGATAAAATATATGCAATAAACATGCTTTTATAAGCTTAATTTGACAAAAATCTAGGCTCCAATACATATTTCAATGAATTTGTACTTTTGGCCCATTTTTGTTTTTCATTCCTTTATTTTGTACTTTTGGCCCGATTCTTCGCAATCTTCATTACATCAGTTACAGGTATATTAAGGATATCCGCTATTTGCTCTGGAGTTACATATTTTGATTCCAGAACTTTTTGAATAACTTCATTTCTTCCTCTCTCTCTTCCTTCTTTAATAAATCCATCAACAATCTCACACATAAATAAAGAATCCTTATTATCTGCTTATCTGATTGCTACTTTCTTTACAAAAGGAAGAGATTCAAAAGTCTTATTTTCAAGCATACTGATTAATCTGCAGGCAGTACCAGTTGGATGATTTGTACCTTTTTCCCATGCTTCTACAGTCTTACTTGAAACGCCCATATAGTCAGCAAAAAGAACCTGTGTCATTCCAACTGAATTACGTATTGCACGAATCTGATTATTATCATAAGTCTTTACAGGCTGAATTTCATAAACTGTCTTACGGCCTTTTAATTCACCACGTTCAATAGCAACAGCTTCATTCAGCCCTGTCATTAAATCATCAAAAAATTCACTCATGTTCTTTCCTCCAGTTTTCAGCTGCTTCTTTCTTCAAGGTTTGCACAAGGGTCTTAACGGCTTTTTTTTCAGCATCAGTCAGATTCGGCTTCTCGTCTTTTGAAAATACCTGAATCAAATAATTCTTTTCAAATGCTGCAAAATCTACATAGCAAACTCTGGCACTACCGCTCTTTCCTCTGCCTTCAAAAGCATAACGAATCTTTCTGAGGCCTCCGGTTCCAACCATTGTATCGCCTGCATCGGGATTTTTAATAAGGTATTGCTGCAATTCAGCTAAATCATCCTCATTAAAACCAAGGGCATACCATCTTTTTGTAAAAGATGGAGTTTCTATGAATATTCTTTTCATTTACAACCTCTTATAATATACCCTATATTATAGGGTATTGTCAAATTTAATGAATCTATATTTTACGCTTCCTTAAACAACATATTTACAGCCTGGCGTGCAGGATTCAAACCTTCAACCATTTCTGGAATTGCTGCTCTTGTGTAATACTCAGTCATTTCAACAGAACTATGACCAACCATCTTCTGAACAGTTTCTGCATCCAGATTCCTTCTCATTCTTGTTACATAAGTAAATCTGAATGAATGAGGGCACAACTTTCTATCTGCAATATCAATTCCAGCTTTTTCGATAACTCTATGAAATACAGATTCAAGATATTCCTGACGAAGAGGTCTTCCATCATCTCTTTGGAATATAAATTCATTTTCTGTAAGGTAATGAGAATCAATGTATTTCTGTACAAGCTTCATCGTGTCATCAGGAACTAAAGTAACTCTTAATTTCTGATCTTCGTCACTACCTTTCTTATTATAATTTGTTCTGTTGCCATTACGTTCGCAGAATCCATCAATAACAAGGGCATGACTTTCTACAATGAACTGCTTAACTCTTAATCCTCTGGCTTCACCTAATCGCAGGCCGCAACTTGCCATTACAAGAAACAAGAGATATTCTCGCAATCCATCTACCCAATTAGTTCCATCAAAGAAGCGGACCAATTCATCAGAAGTGAAAATATCTGCTTTCTTAGAGTTTCTGGCAAATCGTGGATAATCAGGTTTTATTACAGTGTATTTACAATGCCATGGAGCTTCTTTATAAATATGATTCAAGGCTTCAAGGAAAGAATTTTTCCAACTGCCGGATTTATCAGTAAGATTCATGAGATAACCATTCACCATAGGAATAGTCAAATCTTCAATGAAGCAATCTCCAAACTGTTTAGTGATTTCTTTTATGAAGCCTCTGTAATTATCCAAAGTACGAGAACTTAATTTCTTGCCTAACTGATTAAGCCTTTGTACATGCTCACTGTCAGGCAGAAACATTTTTGTAGCAATCTCATTAACAGTAATTCTTCTTTGTGTGTTTGTAGGGTCATGCAATTTAGAAACGTAAACGTATGCTTCAGACTGATTCGAAACATTCGGAATAAGCTTCTGATGCTGTATTCCTGTTATTGGATCCTTCCACCAATAATACAAACGCTTAGTTGTTTTACCTGCTTTTGACTTTACGGTCTTTTTGAAAGGGTGATAAAACATTAATGGCCTCCGTGAATTTTATTAACAAGACATTAACAAAAGACACAAAGGCCATCTGGGTTAAAAAAATTAAGTCCTTATAATACAAGGACTTACGAAGTCGGGCAAGAGGGATTTGAACCCCCGACATCCTGGTCCCAAACCAGATTTATTATTTTTTCTAATCTCAAAACAATAACGATATGGCACATCGTTAAGAGTGCTTTTTACATTTTATACATACTTTTGGATTTCACAGGAAGGTAATACTTATCCTGGAAGGTAATACTTGTCCTGTTGAGATATTGTGTAATTGTCTCTATGCACTCTAATTTGAGCCATATTGACAGTTAAAACCTAAAACTTTTGGACTGCAATCTATGGCTCAGATTGCAGTCTTTTTTTTGTCTGAAAAGGTTTTTAGTGTTCGATTCACTAGCAGACAAATACGGTGCATAAGAAATACAGCACTCTGGTGCACCGTTGGGAATGAAGCTGAGGAGTAATTCAAAAGTGGATTTCCCATCTTTTTATCGCGGGGTGGTGCAATTGGTAGCATACCTGGATTGGTTCCAGGAGCTTTCGGGTTCGAATCCTGTCCCCGCTATACGGTGTGTTACACCATAAAAACATTTTAATATCTTGGAGCCATCAAGATGAAAACAATTAGTTTTGCCATCCAGAAGGGTGGTACTGGTAAAACATCAACTGCCGTAAGTGTCGCAGTTGAACTCGCCGAAAAAGGCAAAAAGGTTATCGTGTTAGACGCAGATCCACAGGGAAATGCAACTACATGGATAGGTATTGAAGAAATCAGCTTTGAGCTTGCAGACGTACTTATGAAAAAGTGCGAAGTTCAGCAGGCTATTGTTCAAAGCAAGATTGAAAATCTTTCGTTTTTACCAACTGCAAGTGTGGGCGGAAACTTAAAGCTTTATTCAAAAACTCTTGCAAATGAATCACCTTTTGCCGTTAGACAAATCCTTAAAAAAATCAAAGACAATTATGACTACTGCATAATTGATACATCACCTGCCTTTGGAGCTTTGGAAGAAAGCTGCTTTTTGGCAAGTGATGAAGCTATAACAGTTCTTAAACTTGACGAGTTTTCAAAAGAAGGACTTGTTTCTTTCCTGGAAAATATTGAATCAATGCAGGATAGATACGATACTGATAAACCGAAAATCGACAAGATTGTATTAAACGGTCGTGATTTAAGGTTAATTCAGCAACAAGGAATTCTTGAAGAAATTCAGCAGTCTACCGATTCACAAATTTTCATAATTCCTACCGATACAGCCTTTTCTAAAGCTCAATCCATTCACTATCCAATCCAATACTTAGATTCAACAAAAAAACAAACGATTGAAGTTATCAGCTCTCTTACTCAGGCATTGGAGGAATAGGAAATGAAAGTATTCGCTGCATATAAAAATAATGAAATATTACTTGGTAAAATTTTTGCTTTACCGGAACAGGTTTTTAATTTTTTTGTGGAAGAATTTTTAAAAGAGTTTCCTAATGCAAAAATTAATGATATTGCGGATGAATTGAAAAAAGACCTGTTAGAAGAAGGTTGTTTTTCTATTCAAGCAGGCAATGATGAATGGGGTTGTAAGACATACGTGAGGGAGAAATGAAACATGGAAGAACGTCAGAGAAAATTTATGTTCGTAAGTATTCCATTGGTAGAACAACACGAAGGCTGGCAGCCTTGCGTAAAAAGAATCCGTATTAGTGCTTTCTGTCCGAAATGTGGTGCTCCAAGAGGAAAAGTTTTTTCTCACGATATGCGCTCTTATGACGGAAGTCGCTATGTGATTTGTGATGGTTGGAAGAATCCTTGCGGCCACGTTGATTACTATCGAGATGTTGCAAAAGAATATCTTGCTTCACTTAAAAGAAAGGAGTGTTAAACTATGGCAAAGAAAATAAATTACAACGAAGCTTCAAAAAATTCAAAATCAGATTTTTCAGAGAATCTTAAAACATTAAATAAATCAACAAGTGTAAAGCCTGTAAAAACATCATTTGAGAAAATCAATCCGAATGAGATTGTTCTTGATGATGAATTTCAGAATCTTTTTCCGCTTGATGAAAAGGCAGTAGAAAACCTTACTCAGCGAATGGAGAGTAAAGGTTATGACGAATCTCAGCCAATTCATCTTGGAAAGTTCCTGGAAGAATCTGATACAGATTATGTCTGCATTGACGGACACCACAGACGCTTAGCCGCAATTAATGCAGGGATTGATAAAGTTCCTGTTTACAGACACGTTTTTGATACCAGAAAAGACGGTGTAATTTATGCGCTAGAACTTCAGCTTTTACGCAGAAACGAGGATAAGCATAATCTTTATAACGATTTTCTAAAGCTTAAAAAGCTTAAAGAAATCACTGGTGAAACTGTTGAAATGCCGGAAGATGATTCTGAAAAGTCAGAGGGTAAGCAGTCTGAAAAAGACGCTCAGAAGCTCGGTGTATCTGCAAGACAGGTTGAAAAGATGAACGCTATTGATTCGTCAGACAGAGAGGACTTGAAAGAACAGCTTTCAGAAGGCGCTATCAGCGTAAATGCCGCTTATGACAAACTCAAAGGCACTAAGAAAAAATCAAAGAAGAAAGCTGATGACGAAGAAGAAGTTTCAGAAGCTCTTGAAGATTCAGATGGAAATCCTAGAGCCGTAACTGTTCGAAGCCGTGATATGTCTGAACAGTTCAATGCACCTGCAGAAAGTGAAATTGATAAACGGCTTATTGAACGTTACCAGGAAGGCTTTGTAGAAGGTTTTGAACAGGCGGCAAATTATGTTCTTATGCTTGTGCTTCACGGTGTATCTAATACTTATATCTACAAAAATATTTTCTGTTCAAAATCAAAGCATAACTATAAAAGCCTTTCACGTTATATCGGTAATGATCCAGCACATGATTATGATTATAACGAGTTCCGTAAAGAACTTTTGTCAAATCCGAAACTTGAAGATTTAAATCCGCTGCCATTAAAAGATTATTCAAACAATCCAAATGAAGAAGAATATGACGGCCCAGATCTTCCTTTTGAGGAAGGCTCTGAACAAAAAGAAAAATCAGGTGTAACTGATTTGAATTCTCTTGATAGTTCGGATTCTGCATTTGACGTTTTCTAAGGGGAAATGAATATGAACGAAAGTCAGTTAAATACTGTAAAACGCAGGATAAAGAAACTTCTTGCACTTTCAAAATCTCCTAATGAAAACGAAGCTTCACTTGCCATGAAAATGGCAAATGACCTTATAGCTCAATATAGGCTGAATGAAGCAGCATTTTCAGACTATACAAGCAAAGTTATAAAGTCTACAAAACGGTTTGTTGAATGGAGAGCTGTCCTTGCAAATGCTGTTGACCAGCTTTATGCAACATATCATTACAAGGATGTAAATACAGGAAGCTTTGTTTTTTACGGTGAAGAACTGGATGTTTTCATGTCTACGGAAATGTTTTCCTATCTTACAAAAACAGTAGACCGTATGGCAAAAAACAATATTCGTAAAAATGCAAAGTACAGGTTCAGACAGTCATATCGTTCAGGTGTTGCTAGTCGTCTTTATGACAGAATAACAGAACTTGGACAGGAATGTAGCTGGCGAAATCCGGAACAGTTAGAGCAGCAGAAAAATGATATTTCCATGTGGGTACATAGTCAAACAAAACTGGTAAGTAACACATCGAAGAAAACGAAAGCAAATATGAAAGCCTGGATACGAGGTGAAATTGATGCTGAAGGAATTTCATTAAACCGTCAAATGACAGGCAGCGGAAACAGAAGAATCGGAGGTTGGTAAAAAAATGATAAAGTATTGGATTTCACAATTTGTAATAATTGTGATTTTTACATCGTTCTTTTTATACAGTTGTAACTAGAGGTGGGATATGAATTTCAGTTCAAAAAAGAACAATAAATCACTTTTAGTTTCAGTTTCAATGTCACAGGAATATAAAGGATATTATGGCGGCTGGTTTCTGTATTCCAGTAATAAAGGCCGCTACCTTAGTACTACCATATTCGAAAAAGACGAATGGATTCTTATGAAAAAACTTTTCTTTTCTGCAAACAGGGAAATACCTAAATGTTATTACGAAAACATTGAAGATATGACTACAGAAATCTGGAATAAGTTCTTTAATTCTAAGCAGGAGTTATTATGCAAAAGTTTATAAAGAAAAATATTGAAGTTCAGGCAGTTCAGTATGACGGGATGCCTGAATCACTTGAAGAACTTACTGCACTTGGTCTGCAGTATAGACTAGGAGACAATTCTTCAATAACAATCGCAACTCCACGTGGCGAAGTCACCGGAGAAATCGGTGACTATATTCTTATGAGTGTAACTGGTGATTTTGAAATCTGTAATCAGGATAAATTTCAGAAACTTTACTCCATACAGGAAGAACCCGTAGAAACAACGGATTCTGAGAAAAAAACGGAAACTGAAAATAATGATTCCAAAAACACATTTCAAGATTATACAGATAAAGATACTGCAGCACATAACAAAGAAATGTGGGAAAGATGGAATAGAGAGCGATTGCAAAAATATTTTGCAATCATAGCAGCTTTATTTATCTTTGTTTTTATGAGTTTAATGCTTCCGTTCTTTTATAACAGAATCGTTAAAAAAACAATTAAAACTACTGTTGAATATATTTGCAGAGAGGAAATTGAAAGAGAAAGCAAACTGCTGCTTGAAAAAACAAAACTTGAAGCAAATCAAATTATTGAACAGGCAAAGGAAGATGCCCAAAAAGAAGCTGATGAAGCTTTCAGAAGAGAATTGGAACGTCTTACCAATGAGAGGGTGAAAAAGTAGCTTATGAATTATCCGATGAAGTATACAATCTGCGGATTCAATCAGCAGAAATTATTTGATTACAAACTTGATATAAATGATGCTCAAATTTTACGCTGGCTGATTGATTTTGCAGCAACAGGAAAAATGAGAAAGCTCATAGAAAATAACACAGTGTATTACCTGGTAAACTATGAAGCGATCATCTGCGCATTTCCGATTATGGGTATTACTTCAACAAAAGCGATTGCAAACAGATTTGAAAAATACGTAAACTGCGGACTTTTACAGAAAACTGTACGCAAAGGCGGAGCTTTTTCCGGTACTGCGACATTGTTTGCAATTACTTCACTTGTCGGAGATATGATTTATGATGAAAAATCTGAACAGACTAATTCAAAAGAAGGTGAAAATAAAGCTGAAACTGTAAAATCCGACAAGAAGCAAACTTCCTGTCGGAAAACAGAAGAAGCTCCTGTTTCTAATTCCGATAAGAACCAAACTTCCTGTCGCGATAAGAACCAAACTTCCTGTCGGACAGGAACTCAACTTCCTGTCGCTTTAAAGAATTCTTCTGTAAATTCATCTGCAATAAATTCTTCTTCTAGGCAGCCTGTTCTGCAGACTGATTCTTCTGCAAAAACGGCAGAAGAAGAACTTGAATTAAAAAAAATACTGAACTACTACGTAGATTCTCACGGATTTTCAGAGGACTTCATTCCGCATCTGCATAAAAAACTGTCAGAGTTTGATATTCAGCCTGCAAATTACCAGGACTTCATTGATTTTGCGTACACCGAATGCAATAAAAAAGTCAAAGATAAGGCTCGCCTGATGTCGTATATGTATAACTCAATCTGCGACAATTATTTTATCTCTCAGTTTTTGCAGAACAGAAGGATTCAGGAAGAAAAAAAACAAGAACTTGAAAAGCAGATGATTATATGTCCTGTTTGTGGCTCAAAACATAATCTTTCAGAAACGTGTTCCTGCGGATTAAAAGATTACAAGAATCCTCTTGAAATCGAGTTTTTCAAAAAGGTTTATCAGCTGCCAAGTGAGATGAAAAATAATCTTGAAGCAGAGCTTAATGCTTTGTCTGCAGAAATCGGTCTTAATTTTAGTCCTGCAAATATTGTCAGAATGAAAAAGCAAAAAGAAAGCATTTATTACAAGTATATAAAAATTCCTCACGAGGAATATATAAAAATATTCGGATAAGTCATAGGAGGTAGTAAAATGACAGATTTGAATAAAGTTTATCTTATTGGAAGAATCACAAGGGATTCTGTTCTTGAAAGAACTGCGGAAACTGTATATGCAAAGTTTTCTATTGCCGTAAACAAAGATGTAAAAACCGAAAACGGAAATTATGAATCTGTTCCGGCATACATTGACCTTGCAATTTTCAACAACTATGCAGAAAAGATGTACACATTTCTTCGCAAAGGTACATTGATTTTAGTTGAAGGAAGCCTGAAACCACGTCAGTGGAGCAAAGATGATGTAAAAATCAATACCCTCGGTGTATCAGTAATAAAGATTCAGCTTCTTTCTTCTCCAAAATCTGCATCAGCTGCAGAATCTTCTAACGCTGAAACTCCAGTAGCAAATCCGGAAGCGATTAATTCAAACGTGCCTGACAGTCTTGAGAATGTTGATCCGTTTGAAGATAAGACACAGGGTATTTTCTAGCGAAAAAAATAAAGTGGAGCGCAGAACTGCGCTCTGCTTATACAACAGGAGATGAAAATGAGAATTGAAATAAACATTACACCAGATGATTTAGCAAATATTATTGTTGATATGAAATTCAAACGGCCAAATTGTATAAAGGTACTTGAAAACATCTTAGATAAAGTACGTACTGATATTGAAGTTAATTATGAAGAATTAAATCAGCTTCAGATTCTCAGTGATGAAGCTTCTGCTTCAGGAGAAGAAAAGGAAAATGTTAAACAAAACTAACTGGACATTTATAAAATCAAAGAATACTCCTCTTGAAATCTATGAACAGCTCGAACGTGACAGACGGAAATCTGAAAACCGTTTTAAGGTGTTTGCTTATATTGCAGGAGCTGGTTTTGCACTTTCGCTCATTGTAATGGTATGGGCAATTAATTTACCAAAAACTGTTCCAGTTCTTGTTTCTATAAATGATTTTGGTGAAGCAAAATATATCGGAGAGGTAAACAGAATTAACTATAGTGGAATAAAAGTTCCTGAAGTTGCAATTGAATATCAGATACGAAAGTTTGTTACCAATAAGTTCACAATTCCAGGAGATGCAGAAGTTTTAAGAAATAACTTGAAAGAATGTTATTCCTGCCTTACACGTGATACATCAAGCAAATTAAGTGCAGAACTCAAAGAACATAATCCTTTACATGATGTACGTGATATGCGGAAAAAAGTTGATATTGAAAGTGTTTTGAAAACTACAAAAAATACTTACCAGGTTGATTTTACAATTACAAAGTCAGCTCCTAATGATATGAATAAAATGACTGTGAGAATGAGAGGTCTTATTACTATGGTACTTCTTGAACCTCACGATGATGATAAAATTCTAAATCCGTTAGGAATATATTTCAGTGCCTACGACTTTACTGAATTAAAATAAACTGGAGGATAATATGCGACCGAATATTGAAAAACTGTTGAAAACTTTAATAGAAATTGTTTTCTGCATGGTAATCTTGATGATTACAATTTTAGCGAGTGTTTCATTTACAAGCTGTAAATCAATAGATGTTGAAGAAAACAG
>JAEEGL011248772.1_pt1 | contig 11305 bp, 10 predicted proteins | sample 9134231 | NCBI WGS metagenome assembly JAEEGL01 (sample SAMN16246548, study PRJNA631951) | gut metagenome | biome: gut microbiome; feature: rumen; material: fiber-attached | host: Bos | place: Iran: Karaj | collected 2018-10
GTTTCTTGTAGATAAAAATATGGATTTTTATTTTATGGAAATGAATACAAGAATACAGGTAGAACATCCGGTAACCGAAATTGTTACCGGTATAGATTTGGTAAAAGAACAAATTAAACTTGCGGCGGGCGAAAAATTGTCTTTTGATTCAAGTTCCATAAAAATAAAAAACCATGCAATAGAGTGCAGAATAAATGCCGAAGATCCGGACAAAGATTTTATACCGTCTCCAGGGAAAATAGGCAAACTTTATTTGCCGGGCGGTCCGGGAATAAGGGTAGATACTCATGTATATTCCGGTTATACTATACCTCCTTTTTATGACAGTTTAATTGCAAAAGTTATAGCTTATGCTCCCACAAGAGAAGAAACTATAGCTAAAATGTCAAGAGCACTAAAAGAAGTAATTATTGAAGGAATAAAAAATACTGCACCTTTACATGCAAAAATTATGAACAACGAATTTTTCCATGAAGGTAATATTTGTACGGACTTTTTACCAAAGTATGTTTTTAAATAAACAATTTTTTGGAGGGCAAAATGAATATGAAAGCAACGATAGAACAGTTAATAACGGACAGCATAGAAACAAAAAAGAAGATGTTGGACGAAGGTCAGTTGGTTTATATTCAATCTATTGCCAATAAAATAAACGAAGCTTATCAACACGGACGAAAAGTAATAATTTTCGGTAACGGCGGTTCTGCATGTGATGCATTACATTTTGCTGCCGAACTTGTTTGCAGATTTGAAAAAAACAGAAATGCATTGCCTTGTATAGCATTAACGGAAAATGTATCTTCTCTTACGGCGATAGGTAACGATTTCGGTTACGATTATGTTTTTTCAAGGCAGGTAGAAGCTTTTGCAAAAGAAGGTGATATTATAATAGCAATTACAACCTCCGGTAATTCTATTAATGTAATAAAAGCTGTTGAAAAAGCAAAAGAAATGAATACTTTTGTTATAGGTCTTACAGGTGAAGACGGCGGACAATTAAAATTGTTGTCCGATATGTGTTACAGAGCACCTTCAAAAGTTACCGGCAGAATACAGGAATGTCACATATTGTTATTACACATACTTGCAAAACTTGTAGAAGAAAAAATATTCGGCTAAAAAAATTGCCGTTTTAGTTAATGTATAATGTAGAATGTAAAATGTATAATGTTGGAAAAAATTGCAGAGCAATTTTTTAGTTAAATAATAAGTTTTTTGCTATGCAAAAAACACATTAATTATAAATTATACATTATAAATTATGCATTGTTGCTTTAAGTCTTATGAACAAAATATTATCAAGAAAAAAATTAATAGAAGAAGTAAAGAAACTTAAGAAACAAAACAAAAAAATTGTTTTTACGAATGGTTGTTTTGATTTGTTGCATATAGGGCATGTAAGCTTGTTTCAAAAAGCAAAAACTTTAGGAGATATACTTATAGTTGCTATAAATTCAGACAAATCTCTTGCCTGTTTAAAAGGACCTAAAAGACCGTTAGTATCTCAAAAAGACAGAACAAAAATTCTTGCAGCTTTAAGTTGTATAGATTATGTTGTAGTGTTTGGTGAACAAACACCTTATGAACTGTTAAGCAAATTAAAACCGGATATTTTAGTAAAAGGTGGGGACTACAAGATAGAAGATATTGTAGGCAGAGAGTTTGTAAAAAAAGTTTACAGATATCCGTTGGTTAAAGGTAAATCAACAACAAATTTAATAAAACTTATTGTTGAGAGATATGAAACTAATAAAAATCAAAATATGTCACAATAAAAGTTTTTAGTTTTGGCTACAATTTTGAATTTTTAAATTTTATGTACCGCTTTCGCTTTTGTACACTGCAATTTAAAAATTCTTCTTTTCGCCTAAAACTAAAAACTTTTCTTTTGTTCCTTGCATTTTTATAAATAAGTTTGATTGAAAAAATTTAAAAGACAAAAAAAGGATAAATTTAATATTAGAAAGTGGAGTATTTTTAGTGGAAAAAAGGTTTATAAGAATTTTAGATACTAACTTAAACAGAGCAAAAGAAGGGTTGCGAGTTGTTGAAGATACTTGTCGTTTTGTGTTAAATGATGAAGTGTTTTATAAAAAACTAAGAAAGGTAAGGCACTTGTCTTCAAAATATCTAAATTCAATTTATGAAGAAATGTTATTTGCAAGAGATATTATAAAAGATTCCGGCAGAAAAGTAAAAGAACAAAAAAGAGCAAATTTAAAAAATATTGTTGTTGCAAACTTTAAAAGAGCCGAAGAATCGTTAAGAGTATTGGAAGAATATTCCAAAATTATAGATTTTAATATTGCTTTAAAATATAAAAAATTAAGATATGAAGTTTATAATATAGAAAAGAAGTTGGTTTTAAAATATAAGAATTAGTTTTAAATTTATTTGCTCAAAAAAAATATCCTCCGGAACATTCCGGAGGATATTTTTTTGTAGAACAGAACTATATACCAGATTCTGTTAAAGTAGGAGTACCACTGGCATTTGCAACAATTGATACACTTATACCACTAGCTGCCTCGATACCATTTGTTGTTGCAGACCAACTGTTAGTACCACCCGAGATTGCAAATGAAGTAAAATATTTGTTTTTTGAAGCATCAACATCAAACAAAGTATTTCCTGTTACAGCATTTACTACACCACTGGTACCATAATAGGCTCCATTTTCTGCAAAATAAACTTTCTGTGCAGTTTGGATTGAACCTAACAATGCTCTACCTTCAGAAGCATAAGCTCTTTTTGTGTATCCTCTGTAAATAGGCACAGCAACGATAGACAAAATACCAACGATGATAATTACGATTACCAACTCAACGAGTGTAAAACCTTTTGTCCTTTTCATTTTTTTATTCTCCTTTTATAAATTTCATAATTAGTTTCACGAACTAATCTAATATTATTGTAGCTTATGTTAAAAATTTTGTCAATAGATTTTTATAAAGGATAAATTCTATTTATTTCAATATGAATTTGGTATAATAATACACAAGTATTTTCTGCTTAAAAACTAATATACATTGGGGTGCTTTTATGGAAAAACAACTCAAGAGACAAGTTAACGATAAAATAGTTTTAGGAATATGTTCGGGTATTGCAAAATATTTCGGTTGGGATAAAACCGTTATAAGATTGCTTTTCCTTTTAATAGTTTTTATAACCGGAATATTTCCTATGGTAGTCCTTTATTTTATTGCATATTTTATTATGCCGATAGAAAAAACTCCAAACAATTCAGACTTTATAAAATAGTATGGATGAAGAGAAATATAAAGAAATTGCAAAAAGTCTTCTAAGTAAATTGGAAGAGCATACTTACACGGTTATAAGTAACAGCATGTATCCTGTTATAAAAAAGCAGGATGAAATTGTTTGTATAAAAAAAGATATTTCAAATATAAAAAAATATAACATAATTGCATTTCATAACAGACATAATTTAGAAGTCCCACTTGTCCATAGAATTATAAAAATAGTAAACAAAAATAATAAAATTTTTTTTAAAACAAAGGGAGACAATTCCGTTTGTGCGGATAAAGAACTTATAGAATACAACCAAATTATAGGTGTAGTAACAAAAATAACAAGGAACAATTCAATTATAAATTTAGAAAAATTTCAATATAAAATATACTCTTTATTTGTTTGTTTTTTGTCCGTAATTATAAGTTTGTTGAAACTGTTTATAATTAAAACAAAAGAAACATTTGCTAAAGAACAAAAAATAGAAATTGACGATGATATAATAGTTTTAAGGCAATCAATACTGACAAAAATTAACGATTGGAAAGATATAACGAAACAGAACATTAATTTATTATCAAAAATGATTGACGAAAAAGTTAAAGTTTGTGATGTTTCGTTCGGCGGCGGATACTGTGAAGAAAGTTTCAATTTTATAAGGAAAAAAATTAATGTTGATTATAAATCAATTGCCGAAAATACAAACGATAAATATGATGTTATTATTTGTTCAAGGGTTATAAATATTGTTGATAGTTATGAAAAAAGGCAACAAATATATAAGTATTTAAATTCAATAATAACCGATAAAGGAAAAATTTTAATTTCGTATATCAATCAAAAAAACGGAATATTTTTAAAATTAAAAAGAAAGTTATATAAATTATTTACAAAAAATTATGACGGTCCTTCATGTGAAGATATAAGATACGATAAATTTTTTGCAATGAAAGAAGTATCCGAAAATAAAATTTGTAATGAACTTCTTGAAAACGGTATAAAAGTTTTGCAAAAAATAAAACATAATAATGCAATTACTTTTATTTGTTCAAAAAGTTTATGATATATTTTTAAAAAGTTGTATAATACAATAGTTATTATAATTTCAAGGAGATGTTTATGGCACAAAAATGTAATGTTTCTGAATTGCATCTGGAAAGACTGAATTTTAAACCTGTTTTGCCGGATGTATTAAAAAAAGGTGTTGCAAATGTAAAACCAGTATTAGGTAAACCAACAAAATCCGTAGCGGATTTTGCAAAAATAAAAGCTATTTTTGAAAAAACTTACGGTATGCCTGTTGTAAGTTTTCTAGCAGGAAAAAATTCCATTGTGGCAAAAAAAGCCATAAAAGTAGGAGTAGTTCTTTCAGGCGGGCAGGCTCCCGGCGGACATAATGTTATATTCGGACTTTTGGAAGGTTTAAAAAGTGCAAACAAGAAAAATAAATTAATAGGTTTCTTGGGTGGTCCTTCCGGTATATTAGATAACAAAACAATGGAAATAACGGACAAAGTTATTGCAAATTATAAAAATACCGGCGGATTCGATATGATTCAGTCCGGCAGAACAAAAATTGAAACACCGGAACAATTTGCACAAGCTAAAGCAACAATATTGAAAAACAAAATGGATGCTTTGGTATTTATTGGCGGTGATGATTCCAACACAAATGCCGCATTACTCGCGGAATATTTGAAGAAAGAAAATGCAAATGTTTGTGTTATCGGTGTTCCTAAAACAATAGACGGTGACTTGAAAAACGAACATATAGAAGCATCTTTCGGTTTCGATACGGCAACAAAAATTTATGCCGAACTTGTAGGAAACATTTGCAGAGATGTAAATTCCGCAAGAAAATATTGGCATTTCATAAGACTTATGGGAAGAAGTGCTTCTCATATAACTCTTGAAGTAGGTTTTAAAGTTCAGCCTAATGTTGTTTTAATAGGCGAAGAAGTTTTAGCAAAGAAAATGACACTCAAACAAATAGTTGATAATTTGGCTAACCTGGTTGTTAAAAGAGCAAAACTCGGCAAAAATTACGGAGTTGTTTTAGTTCCGGAAGGATTAATAGAATTTATTCCCGAAATGAAAGCTCTTATTGCAAACTTGAACGATGTTATCGCAGAAAATGAAAAAGAAATAAATTCTTTCCAAACGGCAATTGAAAAATCTAAATTCATAATATCAAAACTTCCTAAAAATTTAGCAGCACTTATGCAATCTTTACCTATGGCTATAGCTGCACAATTGATGTTAGACAGAGACCCACACGGCAATGTTCAGGTTTCGTTAATTGAAACGGAAAAATTGTTAATAGAAATGGTTTCCAACAAATTGAAAGAATTGAAAAAAGCAGGAAAATATAACGGCAAATTTTCTACAATAAATCATTTCTTCGGATATGAAGGAAGATGCGGAGTTCCTTCAAACTTTGATGCAAACTATACTTATGCTTTAGGCTACAATGCGGCAGCATTGGTATTGAACAATATGTCCGGTTATTTGTCTTCCGTTAAAAACCTTTCAAAAAAATCTTCACAATGGAAATGTGGCGGAATACCTTTAACAATGATGATGAACATTGAAAAGAGAAAAGGTAAAGATAAACCTGTTATACAAAAAGCTTTAGTAAAACTCCAAGGGGCACCGTTTAAAGCATTTGCTAAAGTAAGACAAGATTGGGCAATAAACGACAGATACATATTCCCGGGACCTATACAATTCTTCGGACCTGCAAGTGTAACTGATATAACAACAAAAACTTTGCAATACGAACAAGGGAAAAAGAAATAGTTATAAATAATAAACAGAAACCCGTTAAGGAAATTTTCTTAACGGGTTTTTTATTTGCAAACACCGAAGATTGCGGAAACGGATTTTCTCGGCGACATTTGGTATGTACTTGAAAGTGTTATACCTATTTTTTGTGCACCGAGCCATTTTAAAAAGTTCTTTTGGTTATTTATAGTCCAGTCTCCGTAACCGGGGGAAAATCTCATTGTTGTTTTGTTATATTTTGCTTTTATATCGTTGCAAATTTTGTTTACATAAGTTTCTATTGCAACGGAACCTATTGAATCGTAAATGTAAGATAAATAAACATGCTTGTCTTCCAACAACGAATTTATTTTATTATCAAGTTCTTTACCTACCGTTGCAACAATACCGTATACCAAATTACAGTTTTCCAACAACTTTAAAATATCTTTGCTGTTAATAACAAAATCGTCGAGATAAATTTTGTTGTCCATTACTTTTTTTGTTGCAAAAGCCGTTGTGTGTTGCGGTTTTAAAATTTTTTCAACAAAATCGATAGATTCTAAAATTGCTTTTTCGTTTTTGGAATCAACTTTCGTTTTATATTTATTTGCACCCATTCTTATGAGTACTTGTTCATAACTTATTTTTAGTATAGGCATTGTTTGTATAATTTTATCTGTTAATTTTAAAAGATTTTACAACCGCAAATGTTTTTTTACCTTTAATTATTTGTGCCGTTAATTGTTGTGTTGAAACAACATTGTTTGAAGAATCCAAAAATTTTATATTTAATTTATGAGTTCCTTCCGGCAAAGATAACCTAACCATATTTATCGTCTCCGGTAAAGTTCGCCAAGACCGTTTATCCGCTTTTTCAATTAACGAATTTGTAATATTTAAAACGGCATTCGTTAAAACGCTAAGAGTATCGTTTTTACCTTCTTTTTGTCTTACTTGATCTGTTGCAACTTTAGCCAAAACATATCTTCCTACCGCTCTTGCAATTGTTTTGGAATATACGGCTGCATTTTTTCTTTCCAAATCTTTAATTAATAATGTCCCTATATCGCTAACTTCTTGGCTATTTGAATTATTTATTTCAACAGTTTGTTTTGTTTGAAAATCTACTTTTTCCACGCAAAAAGAAGTTATTTCGTTATCGTATCGGACATATTTAGGGAAAGCAATTTTTATATAGTCATCCGAAAAGCCTGCCTGAACAACGGATACTACCTGATGAGCTTTAGCGGAATCTTCGTCCGTTGTTTGGTAGGCTGTAAAGTAAGGCCATGCTCTATAAAAAGACATTTCAATTACATTGTCCGTTTTTTTAGGGGATAAACCGTTATAATTGATAATTATTATTTCTCCGGAATCTTTGTTTTTTGTTTTTGAAGGTATATTGTAATTGTATCTTAATGTTTCGGCTTCCTGTGAAAGACCGAGCTTTAAATACACATTGTATAAACCATATAACAAGTCCGGCGGTATGGCCAAATTATAAATGTTGTTTGCATTTTCGTTTTTTGTATCATAATTTTTTAAGGCCAGCTTGTAAGATATCATGGCATCGTTATAATATCCTGCATTTTCATAAACGATACCCATAAAATATCTTATGAAAGGATCATCTTTATAAAAATCTTTTCCGTAAGTGTCCGTATTGATTTTTTTAAATAAATTATCTGCTTGTCTTGCTTCAACAACGGCTTCGTTATCTTGCCCTTGCAAAATGTAATTCAATGCACAAAAAACGTTGGTATATGCCATTTCATAGGCATTACCGTAATACGGTATTACATTATCGTTTGAAAATAAAGAAAATGCCCCTGCGGAAATACTTTTCGTATAGTTTTGCGAGTATAGTTGTTTGGCTTGTTCAAAAACGGCATTACTTTTTTCGTAGTTTTTAGACAAATGTTCCAACAAGCCCAAATCAAGATAATATAAAAGTTCGTTTTTTGTTCCGTAAACTTTCTTAGATTCAAAGGTTAACGACTCTGCCGAATCGTACTTTTCCTTTGTCATCAATGTTTCTATTTTTGAATAATAATTGTTAAGCCCGGAACAAGAAACAAGTATAGGTAAAAGAAACAGCAATAAATATTTAGTTTTATTAAACCACATTTAATTATGCTTTATATTTGCTTTTTCCTACAACTTTTTTTATTTTCTTTTGTCCTATCCAAACTTTTTCGTTTGTTTCAATATCTATAAGTTCAAGTTCTACCTGATAATATTTCAATGTTGTTTTTTTAACTGCATCGGTTATTGTATTTATTTGTCCTCTCAACATATAATCGGCACCGATTTCTTTGCCGAACTTTTTTACTGTTGCAGGATCCGAAAAATCTGCTTGGTCTAATCTTTCATCTCTTATTTCTTGCCTTTCATCTTTTGATGCAACAAAAGTTGCTTTTGCATTATTTATTAAAGCTCTTTCAAGATCTTTTACAAATGTTTCTGTGTTTATATGTTCGTCACTTTTATTTACAACGGTTCCTACAATGATTCTTGGTTTTGCTTGTTTTTTCATTAAGAAATTTTCCATCCAAGGTTTAGAAACGGAATCTGCAATCATTTCTTCTGCAACAAGTTTTGAATCCGTATCGTTCCAATTTCCGCTTAAATCTACTTGTGTGTCTTCGTCAACTCTTGTAACTTTAGGTGTTGAAGAACAGGAAAACAAAGTTAAAGATACACACAATGCACATACCAACAACAAATATTTTTTCATTTTTCTCTCCCGTACAAAAAATTTTATTAATGTTAATATAATAATTATACTATTATTAGTATTTCGTTTGCAAAGAGTTATTTCCTATAAATATGTTTTTTTAGGAATTGACCGGTATAAGATTTTTCTATTGCCATAATTTTTTCGGGAGTTCCGCACCCTACAACCCTTCCGCCGCCGGCACCGCCTTCGGGACCTAAATCTATAATCCAGTCTGCTGTTTTTATAACATCTAAATTATGTTCTATAACCAACACTGTATTTCCGGCATAAACCAACTTATGTAAAACATCAAGAAGTTTTGCAATATCTGCAAAATGTAGGCCTGTTGTAGGTTCGTCCAATATATATAGTGTTCTGCCGGTAGATCTTCTTGAAAGTTCCGTTGCAAGTTTTATTCTTTGAGCTTCCCCACCCGATAATGTTGTTGAAGATTGCCCTATTTTAATATAGCCCAAACCTACATCGTTTAATGTGGACAATATTTTGTGTAACTTTGGAATATTTTCAAAGAATTTTACACTTTCTTCAACCGTCATATTTAAAATTTCGTCTATATTTTTGCCTTTATACTTTATTTGTAAAGTTTCTTCGTTAAATCTTCGTCCGCCGCAAACATCGCACTTAACGAAAATGTCGGGCAAAAACTGCATTTCTATTTTTAGTGTTCCGTCTCCCTGGCAGTTTTCACATCTTCCGCCTTTAACATTAAACGAAAACCTGCCCGGCATATATCCTCTTGCTTTTGCTTGCGGAGTTTGTGCAAAAAGGTCTCTTATTAAAGAAAATGCCCCGGTATATGTTACAGGGTTTGATCTTGGTGTTCTTCCTATAGGGGATTGGTCTACAATAACGACTTTATCTATATTTTCAAGACCTTCTATTCCTTTATTTTTTCCGGGAACTTCTTTTGCTCTGTAAAATTTTTGTGCCAACGATTTATATAAAATTTCGTGAACAAGTGTAGATTTTCCCGAACCCGAAACACCCGTTACACAAACAAAAAGCCCTAACGGTATATCTACATTTATATTTTTTAAATTAAACTGACTTGCACCTTTTATGGATAACCATTTACCGTTAGTTTTTTTTCTTTTCGGTATAGGGATTGATAATTTTCCGTTAAGGTATTGTGCCGTTATGGAATTTTTAACTTTCATAACTTCTTTAGGTGTTCCGTTTGCAACAACCTGTCCGCCGTGAATACCCGCACCGGGACCTAAATCTATTAAATAGTCTGCCGTTCTCATTGTATCTTCGTCGTGTTCAACAACAATTAAAGTGTTGCCTAAATCTCTTAATGTGGTTAATGTTTTTAACAACATTGTGTTATCTCTTTGATGAAGCCCTATAGACGGCTCGTCCAACACATACAATACGCCCGTAAGACCGGAACCTATTTGTGTTGCCAAATGTATTCTTTGAGCTTCCCCGCCCGACAGTGTGGAACTTTGCCTGTCTAAACTTAAATATGATAAACCGACATTGTTTAAAAAGTTCAGCCTTGCTTTAATTTCTTTTAAAATAATTTTAGAAATAGTTTTTTCTTTTTCGGTAAGTTTTATGTTGTCGAAAAATTTTACTGCCTGCTCTACCGACATTGCCGTTATATCCATAATGGATTTATCGTTTATCAAAACGGATAATGCTTCTTTTTTTAATCTTTTGCCGTGGCATGTAGGGCAAATTTTTGTAGACATATATTTTGAAAATATTTCGTATCGAACAAATTCCGATTCTGTTTCGTTGTATCTTCTTTGCATGTTTGTAATAACACCTTCAAATTCGCCGTCTCCGTATAACAACACTTCTTGCTGTTTTGATGTTAACTCGTTCCACGGTTTGTTCATAGGAATTTTGTTTCTTTTGCAGGCATCCGTTATTAATTCGTAATAATAGCCGGACCATGCACCTTTCCACCTGTGAGTTCTTGTAGTTACCGGTTCCGACCATGCCTGTAATGCCCCTTGGTTTACTGTTCTTGTTTTGTCGGGAACAATTAAATCTACATCTATTTCACTTTTTTCGCCTATACCGGAACAGTCCGGACATGCACCGTGCGGAGTATTAAAAGAAAAAAGGCGGGGTTCAATTTCCGCTATATTTATTCCGCAATCAATACAAGCATAATGTTCGCTGTAAGTTTTTTCTTCTTTTATATCTTTATTTTCGTTGACTATTGCTACGGTTACAAGCCCTCTTGCTTGTTTAAGTGTTGTTTCTATTGAGTCTGCAATTCTTGTTTGAGATTCTTTTGAAACTTTTAGTCTGTCTATTAACAAATCTATGTTATGTTTTTTGTATCTGTCTAACTTTATTGATTCGTCAAGGTTATAAATTTTTTTGTCTACTCTTACTCTTGTAAATCCGTCTTTTAATAACCTTGAAAACAGTTCTTCGTAAGTTCCTATTTTACTTTTTACCAAAGGAGCAAGAATATATATCATTGTTCCTTCGTTAAGTTTCATTACATCATCTATAATTTGTTGTGAACTTTGCGGAGTAACTTTTTTACCGCATTTAGGACAATGTGCTATACCTATTCTTGCA
>JAEEGL012272407.1_pt1 | contig 11305 bp, 10 predicted proteins | sample 9134231 | NCBI WGS metagenome assembly JAEEGL01 (sample SAMN16246548, study PRJNA631951) | gut metagenome | biome: gut microbiome; feature: rumen; material: fiber-attached | host: Bos | place: Iran: Karaj | collected 2018-10
CTCAGAAAAAATACCTATCTTTGCAATCCCAAACGATGGTGCTGTAGCTCAGATGGTAGAGCAATGGACTGAAAATCCATGTGTCGGCAGTTCGATTCTTCCCAGCACCACCAGAGAGCCGTGACGAAGCGTTACGGCTCTTTTTTTTGCCCTCCAAGGCTCCTCCGTGACGGTGTTTTTTGTAGCCAATTTGTAGCCTACAAAATTCCGATTGTAGCCCAATGTCAAACACCACACTGAGAGAGATGAAAACAACATTCAATATCACTTTTTTCTGCAGGACCTCCAAGGTCAACCGCGACGGTCTTGCCCCCTTGGAGATGGGGATAAACGTCTCCGGCAAACGCGTCTTCATCAACCTTCCACGACGCGAAAACCCCTCCAAGTTCAAACATCCCGGCGACGACCTTTCAACCTATCTGGGTGCGATGCGTGTACGCGTCAACGAAATCGTCACCGAACTTACGCTGAACGGAACGCCCGTGACCGCCGACGCGATTCGGGAATACCTTAGATTCGGCGGTAGGAAATCCTATACCGTCAAACGGATGATGGACGACTCCCTCGCGAGGGTCAAGGAAACGGCAAAGTCCTACGGCTCGTACCAGAAATACGAGCAGGTCGCAAGGATGTTCCAGAGCGTCGTCGACCCCCAGCGTGAATCCGTGACCCTGTCCCCCGCAGACATCCACGCCTACGAGGGGCTCCTCGGGCACTACAAGCCCTCCTCCAAGTCCGCTATGCTGGTCAAACTGAAAACCCTCATCCGATACGCGATGCAGGAAGGGCATATCCAGACGGACCCGTTCCGAAACACTACGATAACCCGCCCGGCTCCGGTCATCACCTACCTCACGGATGCGGAACTGGAACGCCTCCGCACGACGGACCTGCACAACGAGAGTCTGGACCGCGTGAGGGACGTAAGCGTATTCCAAGCGTCCTGCGGTCTCGCTTACATAGACCTTTCGGACCTGCGTCCCGAAGACCTTCAATGCACGGATGGAAAGTACTACATCACCAAGCAAAGGCACAAGACGGGCGTGAGGTTCGTCGCCCCCGTTATCGACGGCGGAGAGAAGATTTTCTTCCGCTATATGGGACACTTGCCGGTGCTCAGTAACCAGAAGTACAATGCCTACCTGAAGAGTATAGCCGACCTCTGTGACATCAAGAAAAATCTTACCACCCATCTGTTCCGCAGGACATACGCGACACGGCTGATGCGACGCGGGGTGAGGGTGGAGACGACGGCGAAGGCACTCGGCCACACGGACACGAAGATTACCCTCCGGCATTACGCGGCCATACAGGAGGAGGCCGTCATAGACGAAATCTACAAGGCTTTCAGCAAATAGCCCGTCACCCGGGAATCCCAGTACCCCTTTACTTTTAATGGTGGAGGGGTACTTTTTTATTGGCGTCAGCGATATCAACGCCTCTTCTCACATATGGCAGAAACGACCAACTACAAGACCAAGGCGGAGCGGATGACAAAAAAATTCCTCAAGTCCGCGAGAGCGTTCCTCGCCGTCAAACTTACGGGTGACCCGGACGGCAAGATACCCGAGGAGTTCGAGTTGAACATCATCCTCCTTGAGAGTTACTACAAAACCTTCACGATGCTGGACCTCCAAATCAACGATATGGAAACGCTGACCGTTGACTCCCGCTACGGTCCACAGCCAAGTCCCCTGCTCGCAATCCGCGACAAGGCGTGCGTACGTCTGGAATCCCTGATGAAATCCCTCGGTATGACCCTCAAGTCCGGCAAGGTGCTCGGAACGACCGAGGTCAAGCAGAAGGAGACACCGCTTGAGAAGTTCCTGAAGAAGCAGAACAAGGAGTAATGAGGGGGTACGAGCAGTACATAAAGGACGTCAGGTCCGGGAAGGTCCGCACGGGCAAGTACATCAAGCAGGCCGTGGAGCGTTTCTGTGCCTTCAGGGAGCGTCCAGACATCTGGTTCGACGAAGAGGTCGTTGACACGGCGGAGTTCTTCATTAGCCAGATTAGGCACTTCCTCGGGAAGAGTGCGGGCTCCCCATTTATCCTTGCGAACTGGCAGAGTTTCGTGCTTGCGTCCATATTCGGGCTCAAGTGGCGGGACACCGGGTTCAGGGTCTGCAACGAAGCCTACATACAGGTCGCACGCAAGGCCGGGAAGGACGCGTTCATGGCGGCCATATCCCTGTACCTTCTCATCGCCGACGGGGAGAACGCCCCGGAGATAGCCTGTCTCGCGAATTCCCGGGACCAGGCCAGAATCCTGTTCGAGTACATAACCAATTTCGCCAAGTGCCTCGACCCGTCCAAGGAGACGCTCAAGACGTTCCGGAACTACATCAAATGCCCCGCGAACAACGGCGTAGTCAAGGTGTTCTCAGCCGACGCCAGCAAACTCGACGGTCTCAACGTCTCCTGCTATTTCGTGGACGAGTACCACGAGGCGAGGGACCGCAAACTCTACGACGTGATGAAGTCCTCCCAAGGTATGCGTCAGCAACCGCTCGGTGTCATCATCACGACTGCCGGGTTCAACTTGGACGGTCCCTGCCACGATATGTTTGAACTGGCCGTGCAGATTCTCGCCGGTGTCAAGGAGATGGATAACTTCTTCCCCTTCATCTGGAGTCTGGACGAGGACGACGACTGGACCGACCCCAAGAACTTCATCAAGTGCCAGCCGAACCTCGGCGTGACCGTCAGCGAGGAATTCATGATCAGTGAGGTCAACAAGGCACAGGTGGACTCCACCGCCCTCTCCGGCGTCCTCACGAAAACCTTCAACAAATGGGTGCAGAGCAAGGTGACTTGGATTCCCCAGCCCATCATTGCGAACCTTATGAAGCCCTTGTCGCTGGAGGATTTCAAGGGCAAGTCTGTCGTTATGGGCTGTGACCTGTCCAGCGTGAACGACGTCGCTTCCATCAGCATTATGCTACCCCCCGGCGGAGAGGACGAGAAATACCTCTTCAAGACTTGGACGTTCCTTCCGGAGGCGACCATCAAGGAGCACCCGAACAGGGCGTTGTACGAAAAATTCGTGGAGAACGGTGAGATGATAACGACGCCCGGCAACGTGTGCGACTACGACTTCATCCTGCACCAGATTCACGACATCAACCTCGTCTGCCCGATAGCATCCATCTACCTTGACAAGTGGAACGCGACCCAGTTCCAGATTGACACGACGGAGGCTGGATACAACGTGAACGAGTTCTCCCAAGCGGTCGGCAACTACAACGCCTGCACCAAGGAGTTCGAGCGTCTGGCCCGGGAAGGAAGGATTATCATAGACAAGTCGGCCTGCGTGCTCTGGATGTTCGGCAACGTGTTCCTCAAGGGAGACATCAACGGCAACGTGAAGCCGAGCAAGGAATCGTCCTCCAAAAAAATAGACTCCGTAATCAGTATGACCACGGCCCTCGGCGGATACTTGAAGGACCCGATAGACAATGATTGTGAGATATTCGTGATTTAAGAAAAAAAACCTATCTTTGCAGAAGACGGGCCCGAGCGGTCACGACCAAACGGGTATCAAAATGCGGAGCCAGAAATGACCCCGCATTTTTTATGACATCACCACACGGTCCATATAGCAGTCCAAGAATTCTTGTGTGATGCCGTGCAGGTTCCTGTGCGTGCAGATGTAGTACAACTCCTCGACGGACGAATAGGCGAAATACCGAGTATCCAGTTCACGGAATTGAGGCAGGTTCGCTTTCTCAACCACCAAATCCTTTGCATCATCAGGTGCCACAATCACATAGCGGACGTCCCTCATCGGCGGAATCGCGTTATACAATCCAAGCATCCTGTTCAACCCGGACGTGACCCCCGTAGTGTGCTCCACCTCCATGACGGCGGGCATATACCTGCCGTTCTTGAACCAGATGCAGTCAATCAGCCGTGCCTGTTGCTCCGCGTGGAATGAAGACACGACGTTCTCGTCGTTGGTCAGCGACTGGATTACACCGGTGTGGCTGAGGAGTGGCTGTCCTTGGTAGCGGATGCCCATATCGTTCTGGGCTATCCACGTCCTGTATCCAAGTTGCAGACCGATGAGATACAGGGCGATTTGTATCTGGGTATGCCTCCTCACTACATCAATGCCGAGCGGGCCCGTCGCCATCGTGTCAGGCAGTTCAAGGCCGTCGTACACGACCGACTGCACGGGAATCTCCGACACCTCCATATTGTGGACGACCTTCTCCTCCAGAACCCCGTTCTCGTGCGGTTCGTTCGGCAACCATATCAGGTGCTTGTGCCCGTGTTCTATCGACGAATGGCCGTCAACGTCCATAATTCGTCCCGGATAGCAGAAGAAAAACTCAGGCGTATGTGCGACCAATGCCTCAAGCACCGAGCGTGTATTGTACGAACCAGCGAACGCACGGTCAACGTTCAGCGGGTCACCCTCGCTTATCGCATTGGCAAGACGCCAAATCATCTCGGACGAGATGCTCGTGTTCCTTGCCCCTTGGAACGTCTCACCCTTCGCCGGATTCCACCGTCGTACGATGATGGGGCCGGCCTGCATCCTCACGTCCACGATTCGTATCTTGCCGGGCGTATTGTCGTTCACGTAGTTGTAGTCCCTGTTCCTTGGAAGGTTGCTGATAGCACGGACGAGATTGTAGGCGGTAATCCTCGGCATATCACTTTCGGTTGAAAAAATCCTGTATCGTCAGGGCGATTCCGTTCGCAAGCACGAACGGCACACCGTTCCCGATGGTCTTGAACATATCGGTGAGCGACATATCAGGCGGAAGGCGGAACTCCCTCGGGAGCGTCTGGATAGCCATAGCCTCGGCCGCCGACATCCTGCGTTCCTTGTACGGATGCAGGTGCACCTCGTTGTTGCCGTAGCACGCCGTGGGTGAATACCTCCAACGGTGCACACGCTTGTATGATTTCTTTGAGTCGTCGCCCTCAGGTATCGTCTGCATACGGATGAGCCCGGCTTTCGGTGCGAAATAATATCCGCTGTTGGGATGATGCTCAACGTCGTTCCTCCTGAACCAGTGCTCAACCGTCAGTTCCTCAATCACATTGTCCGGGCACGCCATCACACTGTCGCGGACAAACGGAGTCGTCTGTATCCACGGCAGAGCCTTCACCTCGTCAACGTCGTATTTCCGATGTGCGTCCCAGTCAAAGTCGGATATCTTCAGCCCGAGTTTTTTCGCCACCGTCTTCCTCACCCCGAACAACAGAATCCTGTCCCTGTCCTGAGGGGCACCGAACTCAAGTGCGTTGCACAGCCTGTCCGTAAGCAGGTACGATTTCTCAAGTAGCCCCTTCAACTCGTCGTAGTACGCCCTGTGCTTCGCGGTCCTCCACAACCCCTTCACGTTCTCGAACAGGAAGAAGTCGGGCTTCTGGGTGCAAATCAAGTCAATATACGTCTGGGAGAGCCTGCCGTTGTCTCCATCACGCCCGCGTTGCTTACCGGCGATGGAGAAGTCAGGACAAGGCGGACCTCCGATGAACCCGACCAGCGAACCCTCAGCGTGGTCCTGTGCTACGTATCCACGCAGTTCGGCGGAGCGTTCCCCCACGAACTCGTTCACGTCACCGCTATACCCGAAACGAGGCTCCGGTATTCCCATATGGGCCCGTGAATACCTGTACGCCCTCAGGAAGGAATCCGAATACTCGTTGACGAAATCTATGACGAACCCGGCACGCTCGAAGCCCAAGTCAAGGAACCCCGAACCCGAGAAGAATGAGAATACTTTCAATGGTGTTGACATACTCCACAAAGATAAGAAAATAAATTCAGCAATTGGGGTGCAGGGGAAATAAAAAGACCACAGGACAGAGGGTAAAGGGAAATGCAAGGAGGCGTCAAAAATCCAGAAAACCTTTTCCGATTGCGAATCCGTTTTCCTTCCGCAACACCATGATCCCATCGCTTTCCTTTCTCAATCACTCACACCACCACTGCCCCACGGAACACCGGAACGATGTGGAAACAATGTGAACGGTACCCGGTAAAAGCGGACGCGAACGAAGGGCCGGAACAAACCAGCCGTCCCTCCAAGCACGGCACCGGCGAAGACCAGCCAGCCCCTGCCGGATACCACGATACTCCTCCCACAATCCGTGCGGTTTCCACCACGCAAGACACCGTGTCTTGTCCTGTAAGATTCCAAGTACATACGTACCAAATGTGTGTGCGTTTCTGCCCGCTTTCTCCTCCCCTTCCAGTACCCGTGCCGACCGTGAACACAGTACGAGTCCAGGCACACGGTATGCCATTGAACTTGTAACTTATTGATACATAATCCGTTTGCATTTCATCAGCAAGGGTTTGGGACTGAAGGAAGGTGTCAAAAAAATGCGTCTGGGCAGGGGGTGGTGCGAAAAATGAAATTTCGGACACGCTAAACCTCGCGTCCCGCTCAAGAGCGTATGAAAACCGTTTTTCGGATTCTCGGACCCAAATACGCTTTTTCGGACGCGGTCTGCCGACCGCCGTCCTCTTCTAAAAAACCGATTTTATGGGACTTTTCTCCAGAAAAAATAAGAAGGAGCCAGTCGTCGAGGAGCGTAAGGTCCATCTCGGCGGTCTTCTCTTCAACTCCACCTCGTCATACCACCAGACAATGGCGATGAAACTGTCCGCAGTCTACTGTGCCACCAACCAGATTGCGAACTCGGTCGCGATGTTGCCGATTGACATCGTCAAGACCGAGCAGGGCGATATGCGTCCCATCCAGCATCCGCTCTGGCAGGTCCTCAACCTGTCCCCGGAACCCAAGTTCAGTCACTTCAACATCTTCAAGATGGCCCTCGAATCCGTGATGCTCCAAGGCAACGCGTATTTTTTCATAGAGCGTGACGAGCGTTTGAACGTGAAGGCTCTCCGTTACCTCAACGCCGATTTCGTTCAGCCGTTGGTGCAGGAGGACGGTACCGTAAAGTACCTCGTCGCCGGGATGAATACCGCCGTGGACGCCAGCAATATGATTCACCTGTATATGCACTTGGACGAGAACTTCAACGGCATCAGCATCATCAGGTACGCGTATCTATCGCTTGAGAACGCGTCCGACGCCGAGAATACCGCTGGTAAGTTCTTCCGTGGCGGTGCCGGGCTGAACGGTGTCCTCAAGGCCAGTGCGACGCTGACGAACGAGCAGAAGAAGCAGATTCGCTCGTCGTGGCTTGAGGCGTTCTCCGCCACCGGTTCCGGCGTGGCCGTCATCCCGCAGGGCGTGGATTACCAGCCCATCAGCGTGAATCCGAAGGACGCCCAGTTGCTGGAGGCGATGGAGTGGTTCGGCGTGAACGAAATCGCCCGGTTCTGGAACATCTCCCCTATCCGTCTGTTCCAACTCGACGAGGTCTCCTACAGTTCAATGGAGGCCACCAACCTCGCATACCTGCAGGATACGATTGCCCCGTACTGTGCGATGATTGAGGAGGAGTTCAATAGGAAATTGTTCAAACCGTCCGAGGTCGGCAAGATAGGCGTATCCTTCAATTTCAACCGTGCTATGCGGACGAACCGGAAGGACACCGCCGAGTACTACAGGACGATGCTCCTCAACGGGATCATGTCGCTCAACGAGGTCCGTGGCGAACTCGGCCTTGAGAAGGTTTCCGGCAAGGAGGGCGACGCCCACCTCATCCAACTGTCCTACGCCTCCCTTGAGGACGTGGCTTCTGGAAAATACATCAAGCAGTCGGCGAAGGCTCCAACCGAGCAGGGTATCGACGGGAAGGCGAAGGGGACCGAATAGGCTCCCCTTTACTATTTCGGCTTTTCCGATAGTTTCTATTAAAAGAATGCAATGAACAAAAAACCGAGGATTACGGTCCGGTTGAGCCCGAACCAGATGCTCGTCATCGAGGAACTCACCCAAGCCCTCGATACGAACGCGTCCATGTTGGTCAGGACCATCATACAGGACTGGCTCGTGAAGAACGAGGACTACATCTACGGATTGATTGAACGGAGGAACGGAGCATATGAGAAACACTAAATTCATCCCAGACTACCTCAACGAGATTTCGGTGGAACTCCAGAAACTGAACGAGGGGCTGAAGGCCATCAACGAGGCCCTCGCGGTTTTTTCTACGGTAAAACCCAACGCCTATGCCGACGATAAAGAAACTGCCCCCGAAGAAGCGGGAGCAAGAAAGAAACTGGAATACCGAGACGCGTCTGCTGAGGAGGCAAGCCTACAACAACACGGCGTGGAGGAAACTGCGGAATTCCTACCTGAAACTGCATCCCCTGTGCGAGAACTGCCTGAAGGAGGGGAAGGTTGTCCCGGCGGAGGATGTGCACCACAAGAGGAGCCCGTTCCAGAAGGGGGAAATCAACTGGACGCTCTTGATGGAGCCGGAGAACCTGCAGAGCCTGTGCAAGGAGTGTCACGGAAAGGAGCACGCAAAGGAACAAGGACACGTAAGTCCTGAGGACGTCATAGCGGGTCTGGAAGCCCTATTGAAGGATGACGATTAGGGAGGTCGTTACAAAGCACTACTGCGAGTTGCTCTCCAAGTGCACGAAGACGGATATCGCCCTGTACGCCGGGAGGACGTCGGAAGACCTTCTCGGCGACGCTGTCCTGACGGCCATCAACAAGTTCGGCGACGCTCAAATCGAGGAGCAGGACGGCTACGACTATCTTAGGAAGACCTTCCTTGAATCCTGTTTTTTCGCCTATAAGAAAAAAGGCTACTCGGAGGAGAAGATTCTGCAGTTCGTAGAGGATTACCCGGACGTGTAGGTCTGCTCCGACTGAGTTCCGAGGTCTGCCCTGTTCCTGCCTCTTCGGATAAACAGGTACACCGATAATAACTTACTACAACAAGGGCACCATATGGAAAGGTAGCGACTCGGAACTCGCCATAGTCTTCAAGAACGGCTGTGTATGCTTGGACCCGTCGTTGCTCGGGGATTTCACCGTCTCGTTCTACACCGACGAGGACGGATACACCATCGTCAAGACCAAGGATGACTTCACGCTGGACGGGCTGGTCGGAGTCGTCCACATTGAGGGTCCCGAGTTCGAGCCACTCGGCGACGGCAACATCAAGTACCGCGTCGAATACACCGCCGGAGACGATACCGTGGTCGTGGATATGGGAACGGACTACTACCTCAAGACCCCGGTTGGTTACAATCCGTACAACTACGTGAACAAGGACGAACTGGACGACGCCGTCGCTTCCGCAATCACCGAGCAGGTGGAGGAAATCGTCGATGACAAGATGCACGACTATGCGACGACCGCCGTCACCACTGACCTGCAGAACCAGATTGACAACCTCTCAGGCAGTACCGGCACGCAAGGTCCGCAGGGTCCCCAAGGTCCGAAGGGAGACCCGTTCACGTACTCGGATTTTTCACCAGAACAACTTGAAGGATTGCGTGGCCCACAAGGTCCCCAAGGTCCCGCCGGCCCGGGGGCATCATACCAGGCCGGAACCGGCATCGACATTACGGATGGAGTGATTTCCTGCACGGTTACAGGAGGAACGGGTACGCAGGGTCCTACTGGTCCTCAAGGGCCAAAGGGAGACCCGTTCACGTACTCGGACTTCACGCCGGAGCAATTGGCCAGCCTTACTGGTCCCCAAGGGCCTACCGGTCCGCAGGGTCCTGCAGGTCCGGGAGCGTCGTATCAAGCCGGGTCGCACATTTCCATCAGCGGTACCACCATCAACGCGGTTGATTTCGTGGCTCCGGCCAGCGGAACTCCGACGGAAATCAAGTTCATCTGGGCCGGGACGGCGTCGCAGTATTCCAACGTGACGCCGAGCCTCGACACGCTTTACATCGTCAGGTAATGGATATCAGGGACGCATACTACCTTGGGGGTGCCTTCGTTGCCTACAACGGAGATCATGAGGTGTGGCCGAACGCGGAGTTCCCGTGTTACATTAACCGTGACTCCGTCGGCAACGAATACTGTTACCTGACGGACATCTACACTTCACCGACTGCGAAATACCGCATTCGTTTCCGTCCGGCAGGGTCAACGTCTACCACCGCATTGATTATGGGAGGGACAATGGGTAGTCGTGAGACGGAATATCTTATAACTTGGACTGGTAACAGGAGGTTTCGCCTAAGCATATGTGGCAGTTACATCCAAGGACCCGTGATGGGCACGGACGAAGAAGATTTCAAGTCCACCGACTACTATCTCGAGTTTGGGAACAACTACATCAAGGACGTCAACACGGGCGACTATGTAGCAAGTGGGGATACGGCGTCCATAATACCGACCGTGCCTCTACGCGTCAATCTCGGCTATTCCAGAATCTACGGGTGCGAAATCTGGGACAACGGCTCCAAGGTGTTCGACGGACTACCTTGTGTCTGGGGAAACGGCTCCTGTGGATTGTACGACGCCATTGGGCACCGTTTCTATCCGCCCACCAATCCCGGAAGGATGAGCGGGTACGACTGCGAATCCATAGACTACAAGGACGCGTATTTCACGATTACTCCCCTATCCGGCGGAACGCTGTACCTTCGCAGTGGAATCGAGTACAACGACGACGGGACTTGGAAAACCGTTCCCGATGGCACCGCCTACGAGAACCCCCATATAACCGTCACCGAGGGCCAGAGCATCTTACTGCGTGGTCCGTTCGCGAACGACCCGTTCTACTACAACGGCAATCACTTGTACAACTCAGTGCCGTTCAATGTCAGCGGTAACGTCCTCTCCCTGTCCGAGGGTGATGCTTTCACGGGGCACACCGCTTCAACGGCGAACACCTACGATTTCAGTTACTGGTTCGAGTACCAGCCGGTCGTGGACGCAAGCGACTTGATACTCCCGAACGAGGGCGGTACCAACTACGACTATATGTTCAGGGACTGCACGGGGCTGGTCTACCCGCCGGAGACGCTCTATGGAAGCACCGTAAGTTGCGATAACACCTACTCCGGTTGCACAAGCCTCGTAATCGGTTCCGCTATCTACACGGAAGGCGTTTACGGTATGTCCAATATGTACCGCGACTGTGTGAGCCTTGAGTTCGTCCCACCGATTTATGCGACCTACATCTCTGACGCGGGAAACGCTTTCGGCGGATGCACGTCGCTAAGGACCCCGGCCGAAATGCCGAACCTCCTGTCCGTCGAAAACAATGCGTGCCAGTATATGTACTCCGGTTGTACAAGCCTTGAGAGGGCTCCAATCCTGAACGACGTAACGGCTGGCCGTCACGCTTTCGACCATATGTTTGACGGTTGCTCCTCGCTGAACTACATCGAGGTCTACTGGGACGACGCCACCATCTACGCAGAAGGCTATCACATCAACGA
>JAEEGL013769137.1_pt1 | contig 11305 bp, 5 predicted proteins | sample 9134231 | NCBI WGS metagenome assembly JAEEGL01 (sample SAMN16246548, study PRJNA631951) | gut metagenome | biome: gut microbiome; feature: rumen; material: fiber-attached | host: Bos | place: Iran: Karaj | collected 2018-10
AGTCCCTCGCGGTAAGCTTCACCCACAAAATGCTGCAAGAGCGGCATGTACATCACCACGGCGAGGAAAGCCAACAGCGTGAAAATGATGAAGTATTTCATTACCTTGGCTTGAGTCTCCTTGTCAGCAGTATCGCGCTTGCCGCCAAAGACAAAAGGCTCGTAGGCATAGCGGAAGGCTTGTGTGATCATTGCCATACTCATGGCAATCTTCACGCAAGCGCCATAGATGCCCAGTTGGGCATCGCCTTCCTTGGTGGGAATGATGTAACGGTAACAAATCTTGTCGGCCACCTGGTTGAGAATGCCCGCCAAACCCAAGAGCAACAACGGCCATGTATAACGCAACATCCGCTTCAGCAAGTCCTTGTCAAGACCATAACGCAGCTTTTTCAGTTCGGGGATAAAACCAAGCGTAATCAAACAGGTGCAGATCAGGTTGACAAAGAAAATATAACCGACTTGATAATAGTTTTCATACCAACCCATTAAGCCGGGACAACTGATTTTCAGCTTTGGTGCGAGCAGGAAGATGAACAGGTTCATCCCGATGCTCATGAAGATGAACAAGAGCTTCAGGGCTGCAAACTTAAGCGGACGGTTCTCGTATCTAAGTCTGGCAAAGAGTATGGCCTGGAAGGCATCAAAACCCACGATGATCGCCATAATCTCCACAAACTCGGGGTGTTCGGCATAATGCAACGCGTTGGAAATGGGTCTCAAGAAAATGCTGACCAAAATGATGAACACCAAGGACACAAAACCCACCGCTATGCCCGCCGTTGAGAAGGTCTTGTTGGGATCGGTGCCTTCCTTGTTGGCAAAACGGAAGAAGGTGGTCTCCATGCCGAAGGTCAGGATGACCAAGAGCAGGGCGGTGTAGGCGTAAAAGTTGGTGACGAGACCATAGGCGGCAGGACCACCGGCCTCAGCGCAGATTTTGTAGGTATAAAGGGGCACCAGCAGGTAGTTCAAGAACCTGCCGATGATGCTACTCAAGCCGTAAATGGCGGTTTGCTTCGCCAAGGAGCCTAGTTTACTCTCTGACATGAGTTTAATCCTTTATATTAGTTTTATTTTTTTAGTTTTCCTTTTATTGTATATGGTACTTTGTTTTGCAAAACATGCCTGTCATAGACTCTAATCGTTCCAGAAAAAGCAATTGCATTTTTACCTTGTTCTGTTAGGTTCAGGGTAAAAATCATATCATCCTCCCCGTCTTTAATGTCAACGGTAAGTTCATTACCGTACAGGTCATACGTTGCATCAACAACCCTGAATTTTTGTGTTTGCGGAAGTCTGAGTGTACAGGTTCCATTGGATCGGAAATCCCAAGATCCCTCATTAAAGAATTCTTCAAAGTCATCTTCAGGATAGGTTATTGTCATATTCATGATATTCCATTTTCCTATCAATGAAACAGCATTTGTTTTTTCGATCGTTTTAAAGGAAGAAAACCCTATCACAACCAAAACGGCTGATAAACAAATAATAAAAACGGTTTTTTTCATACGTAATTCACCCGCGTTATATTCCATTTGGTCCTCGGTTTTTTATATGATTTGATTTGTAAACTGCAAATTCGTTCTTTTATTTTAATTCTTTGGTAAACAAATGATAAACTCCGCCCCCTCCCCTTCTTGGCTCTCAAAGGTGATGGTGCCGCCGGCGGCCTGCACGATGTTGTAGGTCAGCGAGAGCCCCACGCCAGAGCCGCCCGACTTGGTGGTGAAGTTGGGCAGGAAGATGCGGTCTTTGTCTTCGTCCTTGATGCCTTTGCCGTTGTCCTTCACGCTGATGACGAAGGCATCGCCAGTGTCCTTCAAGTTGACGTCGATGCGGCCGTCAGGCTTCGTGCCGATGGCCTGTGTGGCGTTCTTGATGAGGTTGCCGACGGCGCTGTTCAAGTTGGTCTTGTCGCCGTTGTAAGTATGGTCTTTTGTCTTGTCGTATTCGTACCGGAATTCGATGTTTTCGGCATTGTCGTAGAGGTTCACCACATTGCCGACCAATTCGGCCAGGTCGAGGGGCTGCGGGTTGTTTTCGGGCAGCTTGGCATAGCGTGAGAACGACGAGGCGATATCCGACAGCGCATCGATTTGTTCGATGAGGGTGTTGGTGGTTTTCTGGATCTGTTCAGGCGTGGCGTTGCCTTTCTCGATGTTGCGTTGCAGCAGCTGCACGCTCAGTCGCATCGGGGTGAGCGAGTTCTTGATCTCGTGGGCCACCTGACGCGCCACGCCGCGCCATGCCGACTCCGCTGTTGTGCGTTTCAGCTCGGCTGCGCTTTTCTCTAGCTCCACGATGAGTTGGTTGTACTGGCTCACCAACTTACCGATTTCGTCGTCGCCTTTCCATTCGATGGGCTCGTTCTTCTGGTCGATTTTGATGCCGCTGAGTTTGTTTTGTATTAAGCCTAGAGGCTTTGTCAGTCGACGGGCTATCAATAGGATGACGACGAGGGCTGCGCCTAACAACACGATGATGATGTTGAGATAGGTCAGAAGGAAGCTCCGGATCTCATTATGCAAGTCGGTGGTGCTTGAGAAATAGGGTGTATTCAGGTAGGCCAATGTCTTACCGTTGTCGTCTGTGATCGGGATATAGGCGGACTCGTAAGAGCCTTTTCCTAGTTTTTCCGTATGTGTGTAATACAGTTCCTTGTTTCGGTGGATGTTCTGGTAGGCCTCTGCGTTCATCAAGGGGGCCTGCAGGTGGAGCTCATAGATTTCGGGTCGCGTGGTCGCCATTAGTTGTCCGTTGGGATGGTAGAGGTTTAAGTCGGTGAAGAACGTGTTGGCGTAGTGTTGTAGGATCTCGTTCCATGTGTCTCTCGAAGCCGTTCTCATCAAGGTAGTAAAGTCCAAGTCGTTGCGCATCTCGATGGACAGCGTACGGGTGGTCTCAAACTGTGTGGCCGCGGTCTTTTGGTCATAGAGCGTTCTCATGTAGACTATCGATACAGGGCCTATCGTGAGCAGGGCAATGCCCAAGGTGAGAAACACTACGGTTTGTAGTCTTTTCCTTAGGCTTCTGTCCCGACGATCATTTTCTTTTTTCGGTCGTATCAACCAGACTATCAACAGATAAGGTATTAGTAAGCCAAGGAAGAAGATGGCAAACGGTGCGATGATCTCTGTCCAGCCTTTTGTGGGTGTGCTGATGACGAGTGCGTTGTTTTCACCGTCGTATAGGGTATAGTGCTTGTAATGTCTGCTTGTCGTGATTTTCTTGTCGCTGACGTTGAGGCTGTTCAGGAAATTGGGATAGACATAGCGGCCGTATTTGTAGACGAGCTGGTTATCGCGGTAGCTACCCACGGAATAGTCGTATAGGCTGCTCGACTCTTTAAGAAGTTGTGGGAATCCGAACCCTTCGGGGGCTATAGGTTTATAGAACTCGAAATAGAGCGTTTTTCGTTGTAACGTGTCTTTTGATTCTATCTCGATTTTACCCAGATAATTTGGATCCAGGGTATAATAATCCAAAAACCAGAGGCCGTCCCCGACGCTTTCCTGTCTGTTGTGGTCCAGTTTTTCTTGGAAGTAGCTGTCGCAGTCGGCCACAATGTCATCGGGTTGTATGTTGATTTCGTCTCCCGGTGCGCAAAGGGTCAAGGTCGCGTTATAGGCTTTCATGGTCTCGTCGAATAGCAGCTCCTTCGAGTAGCCTATGATTACGTCGGCCAGCACGTTGCTTTCGGCAAATAGCATCTCGCGGACGGCGGTATCTGCTTTTATCTGTTCGGTGAAACGGGCATAGCTGTTTTCGAAATCCGTGTCGCGTTTTTTCATCAGGTGTTGCGCCTGCTGTTGCATCTGCTCGTTTTCTCGCTTCTCGTCGATTTTGTGATAGACGTAAGTTCCAATGATGGAAATCAGTAAGATGACGCCTATGCCTATTTCTATGACATACGACTTTTTGCTTTCGTTTTCCTTGTAGGTCTTTCTTTTGCCGTAGGCCAAAATCAGTCCTACTACGATGAGCAACGTGAAGGGTATGTACCAGTACGATTTGTACGGTTGTTTGAGCCGCGGTCCGTCATTAATTACATAATATGCTAAAGCTTTCCCGTCCTCATTTTCTAGCTTGACGCCTTCTTCGTTTTCGGTAAAGGCGATGTCGGCTTCGATGATGCTCGGCAGGTTCACAAATCGGTTTTTGAGGTATTTGTTCTCTATCTGATAGGTTGTGTTGATCAGGCGATAGAGATAATAGGTCATGGTGCCGGTCTGGTATGACTTCACGTAATAGTTTCCCGACAACAGGTTACAAATGGTGTCGTTTCCGACGGTCACTTTGCGTTTCATCAGTTTAGGGCTGATGTCGGTGCGGTTCCAATACACTAAGGTGTCGCTCATGAAGACCGCGAGGCCGGTGTGGCTTTTTTCGAGTTGTTCGTGGTTGAGGCCCTTGTCGATCAACGTCTGCATGGACCGGTCCATCTTGAGCACTGTCCTTTGGATGTTCCTTTGTGTGAAACTTTCGTTTGTCGACAGCAGGATGAAAGTTCCAAATAGAACCAACAAAATGATTCCGCTTATCCAAATCACCTTCCCGATCCGTTTTCTATTTTTGTCTTTCATTTTGTTGGTCGTTTTTTACTTAACCTTGTTTTCTTGCTGATATTGTGTAACTTACAAAAATCTGTGAATTTTCGGCTTTTTTTGTTTTGTTCGTGTCTTTCCTTCTTTTTTATCTAAAATGTCTTAAATCGGCTAAAAATTGGCAATTTTTCAATTTCGTCATTTCTTCTCAAAAATATACACCACACTCGACCACTCACCTGACCGTCTCGCCTTCATGTTAGACAACCACCCCCTGAAAGCCCCTTTGATTAAGGGGAGTTTGTGGAGTTTGTATTGTTCGCTCATGAAGGAGATATAATAGGCGTCCCATTTCAGTTTATCTGTTTTGACTAGCTTTAATCCTTTGGTACTGAATATCTTAGATAAAGTTGTCCTGTTAAAGTGGCTGAGATGTCTTGGCACGTCGTAGGCGGCCCAGTGTTCCTTGTAGTACTGTCCGTCGTAGGATTTGTAGTTGGGCAGCGCGATAACGATTCTGCCTTGTGGTTTGATAAGTCGCTGTAATTGTTCGACTTGCCACTTAAGATTGTCGACATGCTCGAGAACATGCCACATCGTGATGACGTCGAACGAAGCGTCTGGCATACTTTCCAGCTCATGGCTTTGGATGATTTCCGCTTTCGTTCTTTGTTTTGCGATGGCTTTGGCTTCTTCTGAAGGCTCTACCCCTATACATTGCCATCCGTGTGTTTCTGCCGTATGCAGAAAATCACCTACACCACAACCTATGTCCAACATTTTTCCAACACTTAACCCCTTGGTAGCCAATACATATTTGTGTTTAAGGTTCTTTTTCTTTACCTTTTCGTAGACTTTTGGTATGAATCCTTTTTTGTTTTCCTGATGGCTGTAATATTCTTCGGATTTGTAGTAATCACCTATTTTATCCTCACTTGGACGGGGCATGGTGTAGAGTAGTCCACAATTCAAGCACTCACAAATATGGAAATCTTCTTTCGTCAAAAAATCGTCTTTGAGCCAGAGATTGATCTGTGCTTTGTCGGATCCGCACCAGGGGCATTGGTTGTTCATGGTCGTGTGTGTTTCATGTGGAACATTTGTGCTATCTTCCTAAGAATATGGCCAATACGTTGATGTCGGCCGGTGAGATCCCGCTGATTCGTGAGGCTTCACCAAGGGTTGCGGGTTGGTATCGGTTCAGTTTTTCTCTTGATTCGTATGATAAAGATTGGAGCTGGTGGAAGTCAAAGTCTTTGGGTAGTTTCACGCTTTCCAACCTTCTGAGTTTATCAGCGAGTTCGTCTTCTTTTTCTATATAACTTGCGTATTTGATTTGTATTTCTGCTTCTTCAAGGCATTCTTTGATGAATCTGTCTTGTGTTTTGTATTTTTCGAGTATAGGTAATGCCTCTATCATCTCTTGTAGGCCGATTTGTGGACGTAGCAAGAGGTATGCCATCTTCATCTTTTGGTCAATTCTGCTGCTTTCTTTTCGCTCTAAAAGGCCGTTGATTTCATCGGGATAGACGTAGTTTTCGTTCAGGAGACCTTTTATCTCTTCGACCTTTTGCTGCTTTTCCTGGAATTTCTGGAATCGGTCTTCTTTGGCTAGACCCAATTTGTAGGATAGTTCTGTCAGACGGGCGTCTGCGTTGTCTTGTCGTAACAAGATACGATATTCTGCCCTGCTGGTGAACATTCTGTAGGGCTCGTCGACGCCTTTGGTGATGAGGTCGTCAATGAGTACTCCGATATAGGCTTCATAGCGTGACAGGACCAAGGGTTGTTGGTCTCTTATGGCTAAGTTTGCGTTGATGCCTGCCATCATGCCTTGGCATGCGGCCTCTTCGTAACCTGTCGTACCGTTGATCTGTCCCGCGAAATACAGTCCATGAATCTTTCTTGTCTCTAAGGAGTGGTGTAGCTGGTCGGGCGGGAAATAGTCGTATTCGATGGCATAGCCCGGACGGAAGATCTTGGCGTTTTCGAAGCCTTCTATCTGTCGTAAGGCTTCATATTGAATATAATCGGGTAGTGATGAGCTGAAGCCGTTGAGGTAATATTCTTCTGTGGTCCAACCTTCGGGCTCCACGAAGAGCTGGTGGCTGTCCTTGCCTGAAAAGCGCTCAATCTTGTCTTCGATGCTTGGACAGTATCTCGGCCCTACGCCTTGTATCCTTCCGTTGAACATCGGTGAGTATTTGAAGCCCTTACGCAGCGTCTCATGCACCTTCAATGAGGTATGGGCGATCCAGCAGCTCCTTTGCTTGCTGATCTTGAACGGCTCTGTGTAAGAGAATCCGACCACTTCGTCGTCGCCCTTCTGCTCGATGAGCTTGCTGAAGTCGATGGTACGGCCGTCAATGCGCACGGGTGTACCGGTCTTCAGTCGCTTCACTTTGAAGCCATGTTCTCTGAGCTGCTCACTGATGCCGTGGCTGGCCACCTCGCCCATCCTACCTCCTGGGAAATGCTGTTCACCAATATGGATCAAGCCATTGAGGAAGGTGCCGTTGGTGAGGATGACGGCCTTGCTTTCGATGTCGCCGCCCATTAGGGTCTTCACGCCTTTCACTTGGTCGCCTTCGATAAGCAGTCCTACCACCGTGTCCTGCCAGAAGTCGAGGTTGGGTGTCTTCTCCAGCATGCTACGCCATTCGGCCGAAAACATCATCTTGTCGCTTTGGCACCTGGGACTCCACATGGCGGGACCTTTCGACTTGTTGAGCATGCGGAATTGGATCATGGTGCGGTCGCTGACGATGCCCGAATAGCCCCCCATTGCGTCGATTTCGCGCACGATCTGTCCCTTGGCGATGCCGCCCATGGCCGGGTTGCACGACATGGAGGCCATCAGCCGCAGGTCCATGGTGACGAGCAGGACCTTGCTGCCCATGTTGGCCGCAGCAGCCGCCGCCTCGCATCCCGCGTGGCCCGCGCCTACAACGATGATATCGTATGGTTCAAAATACATGTCTTGGTCAGTGTTTCACGGGAAACAATTTATTTAATGTATTGATTATTAGTTAATTAAGTCTTTTATATTGCTGTTTTGCCCATAGATTCCTTTCGGATTTTGAAGGCATGTCATACCGACTGACGAAGGAAGGAGTGTATCTACGCCTTCAAAATCCTCGGAATGACATGGGCAAAACAGCAAAGCAAGTGCTTCTTCCTCTTTTTCACGCATCTCTTTCTCCTCTTCTTCGCTATGGTCGTCGAAACCGATGAGGTGCAACACGCCATGGATGATGACACGATGCAGCTCGCTCTCGTAGCTTCGACCGAAGGTCTCGGCGTTCTCCTGGATGCGGTCGGTGCTGATGCAGAACTCGCTCGAGAGCACGGTCTCGCAGTCGGTCAAGGGGAAGGTGACGATGTCGGTATAGAAGTCGTGGTCAAGGCGTTCCCTGTTGATTTCCAACAGCTTCTCGTCGCTACAGAAGTAGTAATACAACTCCCCTATCGTCTTGCCGTGCCTTTGGGCCACCTCTTCGATCCATGTCTTGTCGCGTTGGGGCTCGATGGGCGGCATCTCTACATCCAATGTGCTGAATCTGATCATTTTAGTGCGTGTTTTTCTTCAAATAGTATTCGTTGATCTTGTTCTGGTAATAGGGAGCGTATTCTATCGGGTTGGTCTTCAGGAACTCCTGGTTTTTCTTCAGCGTCTCCTTATAGAGCAGCTCGTCGATCTTACGGTCGAAATGCGAGCCTTTGTATTCGTTCGATTTGCGTTTTTCCTCCTGTTCGCGCTTCTCTTGGGCCTTTTGCGACTCCAGCATCCTCGACTCTATCTTGCGGCTGCGCTCGATCATCTCTTGGTTGATTCTCTTGTTGACAAGGTCTTCTTCCAGTTTCTCCATCTCCTTGATGATTTCGTTGAGACCGTCGTCGCCGATTTGTCCGTTTTCTTTCATTTCGTCAAGCATCTTTTGCATGCCTTGTCGCAGCATCTCCTGTTCTGCGGCCATGCGGGCAAACTCCTCGCTCATCGAGTTCTGCGACTGTTGTCCCTGCTCCATCTGTTGCTGCATCTGCTTGAGTTGTTCACTCAGCTGTTGCTGTAACTGCTGCATCTTTTGCATGCTTTGTTGGCTTTGGCCTGGTTTCGACTGGCAGCTCTGCATGGGTATGCCCATGGACTCCATGCTGTTTTCCATGTTCTCCAACGACTCAGCCAACATCAGCGCTAGGTTGTTCATCGACATCATGGCGGTTTGTTGATGGCGCACGGCCTGCGATAGCTTCAGGTCGTTGAGTTGTTTCATCGCGTTTTCGGTCTGATTCTCAATGGTATGCAACTCATCGAAGACGAAGTTCTGGATCATGGGCTGGCGCAGGGCCATGCTACGGAGCGAGTCGCGGACCATGTTGAAATTGTCGGCGATTTCTTTCTGGTGGATGATCTTCTCGACCAGCGACGGGTCGTCGGTGCGCATCTTGCCGATTTCGGTCATCAGGGCTTCCTGTTCGTGTGAGGCGTGGACCACGTTTTCGAGCAGGATACGTACCAAATGCGCGTCCTCGGCCATCTGCTGCATCCCCTGCATCTGCATTTGCATCATCATCTGGTTGGCCATCTGCTGCATCTTTTGACCAGCGTTCTGCTTGTTCTGCTGCGACTGCTGCTGTTGGTTGTTTTGCTCGTTCTGCATGGCGTCTTGCAGGTCTTGGTCGATGCTCTCCTGCATCTCCTGGTCTTTCTCCATGTCGAAAGGCTGCTGTAGGTCCTGGTTTTTCTCCAGCAGCTGGTCGAGTTCGTCCATCATTTTGTCGAACTCCTCCTTAGCTTCCTCAGCCGATTTCTGGTCGCCTTCCTCCCCTGTTTTGTTCTGATTGTCAGACTCTTGATTCTGCAGCTCCTCCCCTAGCTTTTCCAGTTTGTTGGCCAAGTCGGTGAGGTCTTTCTCCATCTTGAGTTGTTCCAAAAGCGCCAGGTTACGGTCGAGCAGCTCCTGCATCGACTGGTTGTTTTTCTTGATGTCTTGCATCATCTGCTGCATCTGCTCGCGCGGCATCTCTTCGAGGAGTTTGTCAATTTGGTCCATTATCTTTTGCAGCTCCTCGGGAATCACCTCGTCGAAGAGCTTGTTGATCTGCTCCTGTTTCTTGTTGAGGTCTTCGTTGCCCAAGTCGTGTTCTTTCATGAAGTCCGACAGCTTCTCTTGCTCTTCTTGCAGCTTGTTCCATTCGTCCTGGATCTGTTGCTGACGTTCCAAAAGGTCTTTCATCCTTTCCTTGTCGGCCCAGTCTAAATCCTTCTTCTGGATGAGGTCTTGCAGCATCTTCTCTATCTCTTCCTGCAGCTTGTCGGCCTCTTTCGACTTCTCTTGCAGGCGTTCCAAGATGTCTTCAGATTGTTCGTTGGCGATGCTGTCCAAAGCGGATTCTGAAGGTTTGTAGTAAGTGAACGTCTCCGAGCGTTTCGACTTAGGCCCATGGAAGCCGTCGTTGTCCCACACTACGAAGAAAACCTCCATGTTCTGTCCGGGCATGATGCCGAGGCTGTCCATATTGAACTGGTAGAAGAACGATGTGCGGGTCTGTTTGAGGTCCAAGGGCACGGTCTTGACGATGTTCTTCTCGTTGGGTTCCTTGACGATGCAGTTGAAGGTTAGGCGGCTGAAGCCGTAGTCGTCGGTGACGAGGCCCGAGAAATAGACGTCGGTGGAGAGCTGTTCGTCGAACGACTCCACGCGGATGTCGGGGTAGGCGTCGGGCAGCACGTCGACGGAGAAGGGTAGGGGGTCGATGTTTTGGTTCCAGGCATTCTGCACCAGCACCTCGAACTTGGTGGACTGTCCAGCCACGAATTGGTATTCAAAGACGTCGTCGGTGGCCGTCAGATCGGAGGTCAGCGAGTCGCGGCGGACGGTCATCTGTTCCGTGTCGCGTGTGGTGAAGCTGAAGGTGAGCTGGGTGCCTTGGGGCACGATGAGGCGCGTCTTGCCGTCCAAGGTCTCGTTGGTGCGGTGGATGTAGGCGGGATAGCGCAAATCGCAGCGGTAGGAGAGTAGGGTAGGGTTGGGGTGCACGGTGATGTGCAGGGGACGGCTGGTGTATTCGCCTCCGGTGACGTTGAAGTCCAGGTCGTTGAACAGGTTCTTGAAGGTGTAGCTGAAATCGTTGGCCGAGCCACGGGTCATCAGCTGTTGTCCGAGTTCGCTCTTCACATAGAAAGCGTCGGGGATGCGGTCGCCGGTGACGCGGATGCTGAACTTCACCTCCTGGCCTTGTGTGGTCTCGATAAGGCCCTGCTCGATCTCCACCTGATAGGGGAGGGGCTTCTCGTAATGCTGCTCGTAGTTGACGATGCGCTGGGTGGGCTGCACGGCGAAAGAGGGCAAGAAGACCATCAAGGCTATTAATAAAAGGAGCGAGCCGAAGAAGATGCCTAAGTATTTTAGGTTGCCGCGTAGGTCGACGGCGTCGGAGAAGCGGATAGGGGAGAGGCGGGCGCTGCGCTGCTCGATGGTGGCGGTCAACAGGGCGTTGTCGGTATCGGATGCGGCTTGGTTGCTCAGCTGTATCGTATTCAGCAGCTTGTCCTTGATTTCAGGGAAGAACTTGCCGATCATCACCGAGGCCTGTTCCACCGACATCTTCTTTCGGAAACGGATCAGGTTGATGAGCGGGATGAGGAAATAATACACCAAGACGAAGGCGCTGCCGGCCAGTAAGAACAGGAACAGCACAAAGCGGCCTTTGGGCGGGAACCACGAGAAGTATTCCAGCCCGTTGATGAGCAGATAG
>JAEEGL016351763.1_pt1 | contig 11305 bp, 9 predicted proteins | sample 9134231 | NCBI WGS metagenome assembly JAEEGL01 (sample SAMN16246548, study PRJNA631951) | gut metagenome | biome: gut microbiome; feature: rumen; material: fiber-attached | host: Bos | place: Iran: Karaj | collected 2018-10
ATTTCTAATCGTCCTTAATAATCTGAGAAAACCACCCACGCGCAGCCCAATTTTTCCTGCGCAAGCAGGCTTTGCGACAACGATAGTTGCAACTTTGTGAGATTACACCAGTATGAAACAAAAAAATTTTAGCGACCACAGAGAGCTTTAATTTCCACTCCGCCAGGAGTGGAAAAACAATCCCGCGTCCACGCAATTTTCAATTAAATTTTCAATAAATATTAAGCGAAGCGCCTCTCCAGCCTCAATCGCACTCCCACGCGTCAGTGCATTGTGCATTGATTAAGGCGCAGCCTCTCTCCTCTCACCTCTCTCCTCTCTCCTGATAATGCATCGTGAATTGAGAAAAGCTCTCCACTCTCCGCAGCTTATGTGCCTCTACTCTTGTCCAACATACACAGCACGAACGCTTGAAGCAAAATGTCGGGGGTAATAAGCCGCAGTCATCAAGCTGAAAAGCCCATTAGCGTTACGGAACCCCAGCACAATTGCTCGGTCAGGCCGTTCATCTCCATGGAAAGAGCGCGACCAATAGTCGCCATCTTCACCTAATCCTTGGACTCCATTGTATATCCAACCTGCAGCAGGGAAGAAAATAGATTTGTTATTTATATTGCTCTTGAAAAGATAACCACCCATGCCGTTTACGTTAGTCCACTCACTTATGCAGTTTTTCATGATCTCATAATATTGAACTAATGATGGCATGCGCCACTGTGGTCCCCAATTTACATAGGCGGCATCGTCTTCTGGTTCAAGTTCGGTCCTGTTATCAACAGTTCCATAATCACTGTTACCACAATACTTCGTGATATTATGGACGTCACCACCGAGGTACCACTTGTAGTTATATTTAGTATAAGACGATTTTGTAGCTGTTTCTCCCCAGGCGAAATAATCTCCACATTCCGACGGGCTATTGGCACCAATATTACAACACGCCCATTTTGTCCCCGACGGCAAGCCAAGGTCAATCATGTGAGGATGATTTCCATCTGGGCAGAACTCATTAGAGAAATTCAGAGTTGAGCCGTCCCAGGTAGCTTGCATATAATAGGCGGAGCCACGTGCGAAATTTTTATATGCTTTCAATACGTCACTAGAGGTGGCGGCGCTTCCATTGACAACGGCCTTGAGCCGGGCATTGTTGATTGTGGCATCAGGGGTCTCATCAGTCACATCAAACCGTGGAATATACCATGACACTATCGTGCCCGTTTCTCCAGCGGGTATCGTTATTTCATTGCTCTGGGCATCGGTTTGTCCTGCTTCATATCCCGAATAACTGTTTCCTGTGAGCACAATTTTGTCGCTATACTTGTACCAAGGAGTCATCACCTCGAATCCACCGTGCTTAAACGTGATACTTGACTCAGAACTGTTATACACATAGAGAACATCGTAGGCACACAGATGACGGAATTTCGCTTGGGTGCTGCTCTTCTTGCAGGAGAACCACATTGGCAGCAATGGCGCGTCACTACTGTCAATGCCCACTCGCGTCAGGTCACATGAGGCAACCACATCAGCACCATCGATATATGCTTCCACTCCAGTCACACCAATAATGTCGTAGTCCTTATCACGATTGACCGACTTTGGCAGCGTGACCATGAATGAGCATGTCTTGCCGTCGCCGCTTATGTCAGAAACTCTGGATGGACTCTCAACCTGATACACTTTTCCGTCTTGACGGACAAAAACCTGTATCTTGTCGCCGTCTTTCCACTGAGCTTTCAGATTGAAACCGTCAGCCGCTGGCACACCATTTATAATGCTGCCAAGCCGTGAGGATGACAAGTCATCGCTGGGCATTGTGGCGGTGATGGTCACCTGGCGCTTTTCAATGTCTTCTTCACATGATGGAAGCAGCGCCACACACGCCAATAAGGCAATTAAAGAGAGAAAGTATTTTTTCATGATTATATATAATTAACATTATAAACTTATGTTTTTTCATGCTTGTAGTGAACAAAGCACCTACTCTTCTCCAACATACACAGCACGAACGCTTGCGCCGTAATGACGATTGTAATAGTATCCCGATAGTCCGCCCCCACTGTGGATTCTAAACATATAACCAAGGTCAGGTCTAACATCATAGTCATAACGGCGAGTCCAATAGAAGCCTTCACTGCCGACATCCTGAACCCCATTATTGGGGTAACCGGCAGCAGGGAGGAAAACAGCTTTGCCGTTAGTGTTGCTCTTGAAAAGAAAACCACCCGTGCCATTCACACTAGTCCATTTTGCTATGCTGTTGTTCTTCAGCTCATAAAACTGCGCCAACGAAGGTATGCGCCACTCAGGTCCCCAATTCACGTATGCCGCATCGTCTTCTGGTTCGAGTTCTGTCCTGTTATCGACAGTGCCAAAACTACTGTTACCACAGTACTTCGTGATGTTATGGTCGTTACCACCGCTGTACCACTTGTAGTTAGTCTTTGTACAGTACGTCTTGGGAGTCGTTTCCCCCCAAGCGAAATATTTTCCACATTCTGTAGGTATATTGGCGCCAACATTACAGCATGCCCATTTTGTCCCTGACGGCAAGCCCAGGTCTATTATGTGTGGATGGTTTGTATCGGGGCAGAATTCATTAGAGAAATACAGGGCGGTTCCGTCCCAGTTGACCTCCATGTAATAGGCATTGCCGCGCGCTTGAGTCTTATATGATATCATTGCGTCGATTGAGGTCACATCCTTTCCATTGACAACAGCTTTGAGCTTGGCATTGTCGATTGTCACATCGGCTATAATAGTTATTGGAATGTACCACGACACTATCGTCCCCGTGCCACCTGCGGGTATTGTGATTTCATCGCTCTCGGCGTCATTTTTCACATCTTGCTCACCTACTATAGAACCATCGGAAAGCAATATGGAGGTACTATAAATGTACCACCGAGAAAGCACATTAAATCCTGAGTGCTTAAACGTGATGCTCGCATCCGACACATTGTTGACATTGAGGACCTCGTAGGTGCACAGGTGACGAAACTTCGCTTGTGTGCTGCCCTTCTTGGCCATGAACCACATTGGCAACATTTCATTAAATCTCTCTGTGCCCACTCGCTTCATGGTACACAAGGCAACCACATCTGATACATCTATTTGCGCCTCTACTCCAGTCACACCTATAATGTCATAGTCCTTATCACGATTGACCGACTTTGGCAGCGTTATCATGAATGAGCAGGTCTTGCCATCGCCGCTTATGTCATAGATAGTGGTAGGACTCTCTAATTGATACACTTTGCCGTCTTGACGCACAAAAATCTGTATCTTGTCACCTTCTTTCCACAGGGCATTCAGATTGAATCCGTCAGCCGCTGGCACTCCATTGATTATGCAGCCAAGTCGTGAGGAAGACAAGTCATCGCTTGGCATTGTGGCGGTGAAGATCACTTGGCGCTTTTCAATATCTTCTTCACATGATGGAAGCAGCGCCACACATGCCAATAAGGCAATTAGAGAGAGTAAATATTTTTTCATAACAATAATGTTTTTAGGTATTCTTATTTCTTTGTAATCTTCTTGTTGGCTTCGATAAGCTCTCCCGATTGAATTACTCCCTTCACAGTGATGCAGTAGGGCTCATCGGTCATCACGTGGTTTTTCTCCTGCGGGTAGTTATAAATGCTGCCAGTCGAGATTCTGCTTATAATGCGCAAAATCCTGATCATGACCGCATAAGGATGTCAATAGAATGGCAATCAAAGAGAGAAGATACTTTTTCATGATATAATCCTTTAATTTACTCGTTGCAAAGATAAGAGGTGGTGTTGATTTTTGCAAGAAAAATGCCCGTACCTTTACTTTTAACAACAAACTGAGAATCTAAAAGATACAATAATTAAAAAAGACGTGGGTAGCTGTACTTGTGCTTACCCCGCCTTCAGGCCTTCGCATTGCCCTCTACCGAATAAGCAACACAGTTAGCCCACGCCAGTGTGAAAATAGATATGCCCTATTTGGGTATAAAATTCACCTAACGTGGACGTTCACTTTGTTGCCGTTTCTTCGGTATAAATCAAAGTTGCGAAGTTTGAAGGCAGAAGAAAACGCCGTTAGTAAACGTCCTTTACCAAAATATTAAGGGGAACACCCCTACCTAACAGCCTTCTGGCCAACTAGGTCAATTGCAAAGTTATACCTTATTTTATATAATACAAAATTTTTGTAATGATTTTTGAAAATTATTTATAACTTTGTGGCAATAAACAAATAGGAACTCATTACACTTAATTGATATGAAAGTTGCAATTGTGGGCGCGAGTGGCGCTGTGGGACAAGAGTTTATGCGAGTGCTCGATGAGCAGAATTTTCCTGTTGACGAGCTGGTATTGTTCGGTTCGGCGCGTAGTGCCGGACGTATCTTCACTTTCCGTGGCAAGGACCATGTGGTGAAGCTGCTGCAGCACAACGACGACTTCAAGGATATCGACATCGCCTTTGTGTCGATGGGTGGCGGCCCGGCACGTGAGTATGCCGAGACTATCACGAAATATGGGTGCATCATGATTGACAACAGCAGCGCGTTCCGCATGGATGACGACGTGCCACTGGTGGTACCCGAGGTGAACGGCGACGACGCTCTCAACGCTCCGCGACGCATCATTGCCAACCCTAACTGCTCGACCATTATCCTGGTTGTTGCCCTAAAACCACTCGACAATATCTCGCACATCAAGAATGTGCAAGTGGCTACCTATCAGGCAGCCAGTGGTGCCGGCCTGCAAGCTATGGACGAGCTGGCACTGCAACAAAGCGAGATAGCGCACGGCAAACTCGAGACAACTGTTAAGCACTTCCAGCACCAGCTTGCCTATAACGTAATACCTCACATCGACATTTTCTCGGACAATGACTACACAAAGGAGGAGATGAAGATGGTGCGCGAGACCTGCAAAATCATGCATAGCGACATCCGTGTGAGCGCAACCTGCGTGCGTGTGCCAGTGATGCGCACCCACAGTGAGGCCGTGTGGATTGAGTGCGAAGAACCCATCTCGCCCGAAGAGGCACGTGCTGCCTTGCAACTTGCTCCTGGCATCGTGGTGATGGACGAGCCCGCCAGCAACACCTACCCCATGCCTATCACCTGCACGAGGAAAGACCCCGTGTATGTGGGCCGCATCCGCATCGACACCAGTAGCGACAACGGCTTGACGTTCTGGGTAGTGGGCGACCAAATCAAGAAAGGTGCCGCCCTCAACGCCGTGCAGATTGGACAGTACCTGATCTCCCACCGCGGTTTCCCTAAAAAATAAATGCACAATGCACAATTTAGGCTGCGCACACCTTGATACTGGATTTGAGGACAATTAAGGACTAAATCTTTTGTTTTTTTTATTAATGACAATTGACGCGGGGAGCACATTTTTTACAACATTAAAATATAAGCTGCTAGGCTTGCTGGGATGCAAGTTAGCAGCTTATAAACATTTATACTTTATCTAAAATTTATCTTTATAGCTCAAAGACCTGTTATAGGCTCTCGGTGAGGATATCGGTGATATCCTCGGGCTTGAGATCAAGATAACCTGCAGGGTAGACAACTGTGGTGCTGGTGATGCCTGGAATCATTTCGGCAGTTGCACCTAGTTCGCCGATAGTGAGAGGCAGCCCAATCTCAAGCATCCAATCCTTGAGAGCAGCGAGACCTGCTTCGGCGATTTGCTCGTCGGTCATTCCGTCGCCGCCAATGTTCCACACATTCTTGGCAAAACGCACAAACTTGGGCAAGCCTTCCTTCATGGCACGCTTGTAATAGGCCATAGAAACCGAAGCCAAGCAATATCCGTGAGGAGCATGTGTCCAGGCACCAACGCTGTGGCCAATCATGTGCACCATCCAATCTTCGTGTTTACCACAGCCAATGAGAGTGTTGAGCGCCCATGTTGCAGTCCACATGATGTTAGAGCGAGCCTCATAGTCCTGAGAATTCTTCACAGCGATGCGCGATGCTGTAATGAGCGAGCGCATAAGGCCCTCGGAGAGGTAATCGCTGGTATTGTCGTCGAAATCGGAGAAATACTGCTCCATGATGTGATTCATGATGTCGTAGATACCGGCCTTCATCTGGTTCTCGGGAACAGTCATTGTGAACTTGGGATTGAGAATTGAGAACTTGGGCATGAGACGGTCGTCAAACACGTGGCCAACCTTGAAGTTGTGCTCGGCATCGGTAATCACCGTTCCGGCATTCATTTCGGAGCCAGTGCCAGCCATTGTAAGCACGCAAGCTACAGGAAGAAGACGCTGATCGGCAACAGGTTGCTCCTGCTTGAGCCAGAACTTGTCCCAATAGTCGCCATCGCAGAACACCGAAGCAGCAACTGCCTTAGAGTAGTCGCACACACTGCCACCACCGAGGGCGAGGATAAGGTCGACATTGTTCTCACGAGCAATCTTCACACCCTCATTTAGCTTCTCCACTGTGGGGTTGCTCATTACTCCAGGATTCTCAACAACCGTTTTGCCAGCTTCATTAAGAATTGCGACTACCTGATCGTAGATACCGTTGCGTTTCACGCTGCCACTGCCGTAGTTGAGCAGCACAACAGGACCAAAGTTCTTCAACTCGTCCTTGAGGAAATTCAAAGACTCATCACCAAAATACAATTTGGTGGGATTGTGGTAAGAAAAATTTCCTAACATAAATTGATAATTTTATTGGTTATTAATTATTTCACTTTGTTGTAAACCTCATCGGTGACGGGCTCGAGCCACTCGTTGCTGGCTCCAGGTTGCACGTCCTTGTGGTAGGTGAGGTGCTGGAACCACGAGTCGCGGGCAGCACCGTGCCAATGCTTAGCCTCGGCTGGGATGGCGATTACGGTGCCTGGTGTCATCTCAACAGGCTCTTTGCCCCACTCTTGATACCAACCACGACCAGCAACGCAAATGAGCACTTGCACCTGCTTGTGGTGAACATGCCAATTGTTGCGACATCCAGGCTCAAAAGTCACGTTAAAGATTCCTCCACCCATATCGGCAAGATAGCTGTTGCCAATGAAATACTGGGCATAGGCATCGTTGGGATTACCTTTGGGCCACACGTTGAAGTCAATAGTTTCAACCGCAGCAGGTTGTGGCTCGTTGAACACCTGCGCCATCATCTTCTTGGCACGATTGGCCTCGGCCTCTCCTACCCTTTGCTGCAGCACAAGTGGAATCTCATGCAGTTGAGCATCGGTCACACCCATGTTACGGGCACCACTGATGTGCGCCATGAGTTGTGGTTCACAACCTGGCAGAGCCGAAATCGCCGAAACGGTGACAATCTCACGATCGGCAAACGAGAGGTTGTTGCGCGCGAAGATGTCGCCAAAGAGGTGCGCTTTGAGATAGTAGTCGGTTTGTGGTGCAAATTCATAGTTGAATGGACGTCCCGAAAGTTTAGTCTGCACCTCGGTACCCTGCTTCAGCGCGTCATAGTTTTTAGGCAGTGGATCGGCCTCACGACCAGCCTCGGTCTTCTTGCCAGCCTCGGTGCGCTCCTTGATTACTTGTTGCAATGCTCCTAAGGCATTGAGCGAACGAGGGAAACCAGTGTAGGCATAGAGTTGTGACAGCGCCTCTTTGGCTTCGCTGACTGTCAGCCCACCATCAAATCCTTCGTTAAGTGCCTTTTTCAGCCCATCAATGTTTCCCTTAGCCTCGTTGGCAGCAATTGCCACGAGAGCTTGTTGTCTTGTTGTAAGTGCCATATATTGTGCTTTAATTTGCAGCGACATCAATAAAATTGTCGCCATTATTATTAACTTTTTCATTGTTGTTTTATTTTATTTGTTCTTACTTGCTTTCACCCACACTGGTTCCTCACTCATTGTGGGTTTGTTAACTGCCATCACACCCGAAAGGTTGTGAGGCACATAGGGCTCCTCAAGATAACTGATGTCATCGGCAGTGAGTTGAATATCGAGCGCTTTCACCGCTCCCTCGATGTGATGCAGCTTAGTGGCTCCCACGATGGGCGACTCCACCTTTGTGAGCAGCCACGCCAGCGATATCTGAGTCATCTCCACTCCATAACGGTCGGCAAGCTCTACGACACGCTCGACAATGCGATTATCTTGCTCAGCAGTGCTGTCATACTTGAAATGCATGAACGAGTCCTTCTCTTGTCGCAGAGAAGTTTCCCCAGGGCGCTTGGCCAGTTTGCCCGAAGCCAATGCACTATAGGGTGTCATGGCTATATTCTCCTCACGGCAGAAGGGGAACATCTCGCGCTCTTCCTCACGCATAATCAGATTATAGTGATTTTGCACCGAGATAAACTTTGCCCATCCTTTCTTCTCAGCAAGGGCATTCATTTTAGCCACTTGATAGGCATAAGCGTTGGCAATGCCAATATAACGCACTTTGCCTGACGCTACGGCCTCATTCATGCCCTCAAGGATTTCCTCGGCAGGAGTCTTGTAATCCCAGATGTGGTAGATATATAGGTCCACATAGTCCATACCCAGATGCTGCAAACTGCTGTCGATGCAGTTAAGAACATGCTGGCGGCCGTCGATGCCACGCTCAATCTCCTCGTCGGTACGAGGCAAGAACTTCGTGGCCACAACCACATCTTCACGCTTTGCCATATCACGCAAGGCACGTCCCACAAACTGTTCGGATGTGCCCAACTGATAAGCGATGGCTGTGTCGAAGAAATTCACACCTAGGTCGAGCGAGCGACGGATAATCTCACGCGTAGGCTCCTCACCAATGGTCCATGAATGCTGCCCAATGGTTGGGTCACCAAAGCCCATGCAACCAAGACAGATGCGCGACACACGCAAGTCGGAGTTCCCAAGTTTTATGTATTCCATATTATCTTTGCTTTTTGAATATCAGTTTCATTGTCTCAGGATCAAGTGGCTCCATGGCTGGAAGTTTTAAGTCCTTTACCATGTGGAGCGTGCCCTGCTTGTACTTCTGGAAGTGGTCGGTCTTGAGGTGGCTCTGGTAAGCATCTTCGGATGCATAGATTTCGAGTATGCGAATGAGATTGGGATTCTCGGCGCTCTGCATCGGGAAAAGGCAGATCACGCCAGGCTCGCGCTCCACACTGAGGCGGTCAACCTCGTTGGCAAAATCCAAGTATTCCGTGAGATACTGAGGATAGACCTCAATCTCGGCGATGCGAACGAGCATCTTTTCCATATTAGCCTTTTCAACCGTCGGTTTTTCATTTGATTGACCAAATAGCCACTTGGCATTCTTCCACAAAAACATTTCTTTGAAAGGCGCGAGATCGGGCTCGGTGGTCAAGTATTGCTTCATCCTCGCTAGGCTCTGAGTAAGCACCTGTGGAGCAACGTAGGGATAGTCGGAACCATAGAGCAAATGGTCGGGAGTGGTGATGGTAAGCATCATGCGGATGACCTCGGGCGAATGTGCACCTGCGAGGTCATAATATAGAGCCGCGAGATTGGCATCCCAGTCGATGTCGCCCACGAGTTTGTTGGCCTGCATCACTGGCACGAGCGACTTCATGCGAGGCAAAGCCAGGGGCAGATAAGCACCACAATGCGGCACCACAACTTTAACATTGGGGTAACGCGCCAGCACATTACGACTTATCATGTTGGTCACCGCACGGGTGGTCTCAGACAGATACTCCTGCATAGCGAGGGGAGTTTGCTTCATCACCTCACGATTCACAGGCTCTGGACGGTGCGGATGAAGGATGACAACCGCTTGGCGCTCGTTTAGCACGGCAAAGAGAGTGTCGAGCTCGGGGGCGCCCAAGTACTGTCCTTGGACATTTGTCGCCAGTTTGATGCCATCGGCACCCAGCGTATCGAGCGCATACTTCACCTCACGGATGGCTGCATCAACATCAGGCAACGGCAAAGCAGCACAGAACAAAAATCGGCCCAGATGCTCTCGCTTGATGCGAGCAGCAGCCTCATTGGTCTCTCTCACCACGGCTGCCGAAGAAGGCTGTGGGGCCGCCAATGTCAGCACTGAAGTCTCAACGCCAGCCTCATTCATCCACTTGAGATGTGATTCAACATTATATTTTGGCAGAGGGAATCCCTCATCCATCAGTCGGCCCTCACTTTCAAGTGCCGACACAAACTCAGGGGGAATGAGGTGACTATGCACATCAATCACGCCTTGAGCAAATGCAGTCGCAGCAATAATTGCTACCAATAATGTCGTGCGAAATCTCATTTATTCTTTGTTTTATCCGTAGTTTTCAATAAGGTATTTCACGAACTGTGGGTCGCCAAAGTTGATGGTGCCAGTGTCGTGCTGGTTGAGATTGGAAATAAGCGCCATGTCGTCGTTGCTGAGAGTGAAGTCGAAAACGTTGAGATTCTGCTCCATGCGCTCGCGGTGAGTGCTCTTGGGGATAGCCACAATGCCACGCTGGGTGAGCCAGCGAAGTGCTACTTGAGCTGCGCTTTTGCCGTACTTTGCACCTATATCGGTGAGCACTTTGCTCTTGACAACACCGTCAACACCTTGGCCACCCAAAGGTCCCCATGCCATCATTTTGGTATCGAATTCTGCATGAATTGACTCAATGCCCGTTTGCTGGATAAGCGTGTTGCACTGCAACTGGTTAACCATGGGTTTCATATCAACATAATGGGCGAAATCAAAGAAACGACCAGCCTGGAAGTTGCTCACGCCAATGGCGCGCACTTTTCCGTCGCGATAGGCTTTCTCCATAGCACGCCATGAACCAAACACGTCGCCGTAGGCTTGGTGGATTAGCAATAGGTCGATGTAATCGGTTTGCAGTTTGCGCAGACTCTCATCAATGCTTTGTGCCGCCTTTTCCTCACCAGCATTGGCAATCCAAACCTTAGTCACGAGGAAAAGGTCCTCGCGCTTGAGTCCACTCTTGCGCCAAGCATTGCCCACGCCTTCTTCATTTTGGTAGGCTTGTGCAGTATCGATAAGACGATATCCCACACTCAAGGCATCGCTCACGCAACGTTCACACTCATCGGGGCTAACCAAGAACACGCCGTAGCCCAGCAATGGCATTTCAACACCATTAGATAATTTTAGGTATTCCATAATTATTACGTATTAATATCCCAAACCTTTGAGCCATTTCTCAACCTTGTTCTTTCCAGAACGGACATCGTGACCATAGATGCTGAAGCCCTTGGTAACGTTTGCTCCTTGGAAAGCCTCTTTAACGTCCTCCACGCAATTGGCAAGTCCACTGCCCTCGTGGGTGGTGAAGGGGATTACAGTCTTTCCTTTAAGATCATTTTCGTGATTCTTGAAGAAAGTGAACATCACCTGTGGATAGGTGCCCCACCACACGGGACCACCAATGAAG
>JAEEGL010877402.1_pt1 | contig 11304 bp, 10 predicted proteins | sample 9134231 | NCBI WGS metagenome assembly JAEEGL01 (sample SAMN16246548, study PRJNA631951) | gut metagenome | biome: gut microbiome; feature: rumen; material: fiber-attached | host: Bos | place: Iran: Karaj | collected 2018-10
ATCGTTCAAACACCGTTTCCCCGTTCATGACCGTCATCAGGATTCGGATGTCTTTAACAGATTCCTTCGGGCAGGTTTCGATCGGCCGTTCAAGAACCGCAAAATCCGCGCAGCACCCTTCCTTCAGCGATCCGTAACGGTCATCCGCAAAGAAATTTCTCGCGCCGCAGATCGTATAACTGGCGATTGCCTGTTCTGCACTCATGCATTCCTTCGGGTTCATCACAGCATCTGATGATACCGAACACCGCGTCATCGCAAGCTGGATTCCCTTCAGTACATCCGGAGTCTCCACAGGCGCATCACTGCCGTTGGACGCACAGACCTGTTCCGACAGTGTCCGGAACGGATAACAGGATTCCGCCCGCTTCAATCCGACACGCTGTGTCAGGATCGGCGCGTCATCATCAATGAACAGTGACTGGAAATAACAGGAAATATTCAATGCGGCAGTCCGGTTGATTTCTTCCGGCGTCATGATCTGACAATGCACGAGTCCGTGGTGAAGCGGATTGCCCGGCAGCACAACATCCTCAAACACATCCAGTACAGTGGAAACCGCAAGATCGCCGATCGCATGGCAGATCGTCGGCATATTGTAATCTGCCGCAAGCTTCACCCATGTCCGGATATCATCTCTTGACATGGTCATATAGCCCCGTTTGGAAGGATCATCGCTGTAAGGCTCAAACAAAGCGGCGGTGCGTGCGCCAAGCGAACCGTCCGTCAGCAGTTTCAGCGGTCCGATCCGGAAAAAATCATCTCCGACATCCGTTGTATAACCGTCATCCAGGAACCTGGCAAACTCCTGCACATTGGGGAATTCACACTGTTCATTGATCCTTACTGTCAGTTCCCCGCGGTACGCCATCTTTGACAATACGCTGAGAACCAGCCGCCAGTCATCGGTCAGGGAGATAAAATCATCGCTTCCGACTGCGGTGATGCCATACCGGTTCATCTCCTTCTGCCCGCGCAGAATCGCACGCCGGATCGATTCTTCTGTCTCCTTCGGCCAGGCTGCCTGCAGAAGCGGGATCGCGTTCTCTTCCAGAAATCCGTGAATGGTGTCGATTGTTCCGCCGTCAACGGATGTATGTTCATCGATCCCGGCAAGTTCCAGTGCCTTTGAATTCACGACCATCTTGTGTCCGCACATACGCGTCACCGCGATCGGAACATCACGGCTCACTGCATCAAGTCCTTCCCGGTCGGGAAGTTCTCTCTCCGCGAACGTTTCTTCATTGAACCCTCTTCCGATCAGCCATTCGCCCGGAGCGAGCGTTTCAAGACGCTGACGCAGCCGGTCATACAGTTCCTTCTGACTCCGGCAGGAAGAAAGCTGCACATTTTCCAGAAACCGTCCGAAGCCGAGCAGATGACAGTGTGAGTCAATAAACCCCGGCAGAACGGCAGCACCGTTGAGATGAGTCACTTCAGCCTCTGCCGGAATCCCGTTCAGAATTTCCTCAGCAGATCCGAACGCCGTAAACACACCGTCTTCCACAAGAAATGCGTTTTCCGAGCGGCCGTACAGTTTTCCGTTTATAAATGCACGCATAATTCATGCCTCCATCTGATTTTTTCTTTCTGCTATATCTTACCCTGTTTTCCCGCTTCGTACACCGGAATGCCCAAAGCCGGCTTCTCTGGATCAATATACCGGTTCTGCAGAGAATCATAAAAAAGCACAGTCTCATCAGAAACTGTGCGTCACTTATCCATGTATTCAGGTATCTGCTTCATGGTCAGAGTTCTGCCGCGGCCGGTGCCGCAAGACTTGATACGACGGTAAGATTGCCGTTTCGGGTACGGATCTGATCCAGCATCATCTTCTCCTTTGCGGAATCCTTCAGGTGAACTTCATACCGCAGTTCATACAGCGCACCGAGATTCACGGTCTTTATGGAAGTCAGAAGTGCACTGCGGGTAAACTGTCTGAAGATGTCCGCAAAGGCATCATTGTAATCAAGATCTTCCGGTATCGTGATCGTCACAGAGCGGTGAGACGGATCCTGACTGAACAGACTGATTCTTCCAAGCAGGACCATCAGCACGGAAATCACGAGACTCGCAGCTGCAGCGTATGCAATATATCCGGTACCGCAGGCAAGACCTGCTGCCATGGAGAGGAATACGGTTGCGATATCACTTGCCTTGCCGGGAAGTGAACGGAAACGGACGAGAGAAAATGAGCCGGCAACGGCGACTCCTACACCGAGATTTCCGTTGACCATCATGATGACCATCATGACAATAGCCGGAAGGATCGCAACTGTCACTGAGAAGGACTTCGAGGGAGTGCTCACCGCCTTATACGCGAGAGATATGATCAGGCCGCAGAGGAATGCGGCAGCTGTGCAGAGTGCAATTTCCGCAGCTGTAAGCTGTGCGGATGTCAGTATTGTGCCAAACATGTCAGTTTCTCCTTTCGTGCTGCGCCGCGGTACGCAGTGTCCGCCGCAGCTTCTTTTTTGACATTGGTTTCCGTCATCTGCTGTTTCAGCAGTGCGGAATAGATCGTGCCGTACTTCGAGAAGTTCTGCCGGTACAGCTTCATTTCAGTAAGGATCCGGGCAAGCCACATCGGATATCTGTCGCTGACTTTGATTTCCATCAGGATCTCATCGTCTCCGGTGATCATTGTTTCTTCACCGGTCTTGTGCAGACTGAGATGATCGAGCCGGAAACAGATATCCGTGTCGAAGGTGATCCTCAGATCCTTCTCTTCAATTCCGGAAAACGCCTTGCGATGATAGGCGATGAACATTTTTTCCTGCAGATCCCGCGTCTCCGTCAGATATCGGATCTCCGATGCGATCTGTGATTCGCTGTTCAGCGGGTTGCGGTAACGCATGTACGCCCGTGCCTCCCGTTCGCTTACCGCGATGCGGCGCTTTACACCGGTTTCCCGGAATTTCTTCTTGATCTCCAGAAAACATGGTTTGTTTTCTTCCGGTTCTCCGTATGTCCGAAGCCTGAGTTTTTCCTTGTACATCGGATGGCTGAGACAGTGGATGATCAGCGCGTTTTCCGGAGTATCGTAATAGATATTGTGCAGATCATATTCCGGATAGACATCCGGTTTCAGATGCGGCATCGCCCGTTTCATAAACTCTTCCGCCTGTGCTTTTGTCATCGGAAATTTGTGCTCCACCCGCATCATCGTCGCTTCAAATACTGCTTCGCTGTTCATCATGGGTTACCTTCCTTACAGCTCGAAGAATAACGGACGAATCTGTGACATTTTTGAATGAAATGTGAATTCTGTCTGAATTCGGAATCAAAAAAAAATACCGTTCAAGCGCTGAGCGGAATCCTTCGTTGCTTACCGAACGATTCCTTCAGGCATGAACGATATATTGATTTGTTAACTGTGTGCTGCCTGGTGTATTCGCTGTGAAACCAATATACAGAAAGAACGGAATATGTGTCCCGAACAGATCAGCGGTCCGGCCGCTTTCCTTCGAGAACTGCTCTCAGCCGGTCGATTTCCGCTTCGCTCATTCCGCATTCCGAAAGATAGTTCCGTGCAGTCTGTTCAAGATCCGCGTTTTCAAGTCCCTCCGCGGGGAAACCGACTTTACTGAGTCTTTCCAGCATGCGGGTCTTATACAGCCTGTACTGAAGCGATTCCGGATCCATCGGAACCTCATGAAGATTTTTATAGCTGAGCATGTAGTCTTCGGTGATTTCCTCTGCGGACGCTCCGCAGAGAGCTTCCAGAAGCGCACAAATGACACCGGTCCGGTCTCGCCCGTAGCTGCACTGAATCAGATACGGGCTTTCTTTTTCCGACATGCGGTTCAGTCCGATTCCGATCTGTCTCATCACTTCCGGATCCCGGTAATCAATACCGATCGGAATGACGATGACATTTCCGTTCTGAACCAGTTCCATGGAATAGTCCGGATATTCCCCGTTTTTCAGATCTTCTTCTGATCCTTCCGAAAGAGAGATGACGGTCCGGATCCCCTGCATTTCAAGATACGCTTCCATCTCATCTACCCGCTGAAATGATTCACTGAACGGAGAAGCTCCGCGATACAGAATTCCCTCTTTCATCGTTCCGACAGCCGGACTGCGTACATTCAGGTATTCTTCCAATGTCTGTCCGGGACGCTGTTCCCAGTTCGGGTCGATATCGTACGCTTCATACAGTTCCCTGTACTTTGCCGGTTCATCCAGGGTGATGACAACGGTCTCACCGGCTTCGACGCCCGCTTCATCCGCAAAACTGCAGCCGATGCCGGCAACCACGATATAGTCCTTGTAATAATCTGTCAGCACATTGTCCCCGTGACTGCCGTAGAACTCCGGATATACCGGAACTCCCTGTTCGGCATACCCTCCGGAGAATTCAATATCCACGCTGTCTCCGTATTCGAACGACAGATCGCGGATGTCCAGTACGGCATCGCCGAACTCATCGATATCCGCAACAATGGTCTCCAGTTTCTCATACTGCTGTACAGGAACTGCGGCAGACGATTACGGTGAATAACATCCGGAAATGAGCAGTGCCGCAGTCAGCGCTGCGGCGAATTTCCGTTTATCTGATATCCGAATTCCACTTGAGCTTTTCTGTTTCATCTCTCACACCGTAAATTTCCCATCCAGCGCGTCTGTTTTGGACGGGAAGGAAACGGACTCCCCTCTCTTTCTTCTCTCTTTGTATCTTCTTTAAACCCTTCTGGGCTGCTCATTCATTCTGTTATACGAAACCGGAATTTATCGTTCATCAGCTTCCTTACGGATACAGACGCATAAGAATGATCCGGTCATCTTCATGCAGGGATTCCTGCACGGACAGTCAGCTGCCTGTCCTCTGTCATTGATTGTTCCTGCTTTATCCCGCTTACAGAGGAACGGGAATTTTCAGACATAGTTCGAAAAAAGTATTTCGTCCCCGCATACATACGGCAATTGTACGGACCGCCGCAGCAGCTGCACAAAACAGGATTCGGGCCGGCGCATACTGCACTGTATCCGGACATAAAAAGATACCCGGATCCGGGTATCATATTCTGACCTGTCAGAATTGCAAGCGTCAGTTTTCGGATTCTGTCTGATCAGCCTTTTCAAGGCCGTCCAGCTTTTCCTGGAGCAGCTCCACAAGCTTGCGGTTGGAATCTATCAGAGCGATCACGTCTTTCATGCTGTCCATATTCCTGCCGTTCTTCATCGAATCATAGTACGCCTCACCGAGTCTCGTATACGCCTTGGTCAGTGTGCGTGTGCGTTCGCCGATTTCCGAACGGAGCTCGATCTTTCTGCGCTCTCTTGAAATCGTATCGGAGAAATCCTTTGTGTTTCCCTTTACAAACCGGACGACTTTATCGCTTTCGCTGTCAACGTATTTCAGCCATTTGTTCGTCTGTGCTTCAAACTGCTCGCCGAGTTTCCGGATTTCTTCTTCGATTTTCTTCATTTCATCTGCCATTTCTATTTACCTGCCTTTCCGATCAGTTCATCGATCATAGTTTTGATTTCTCTGAGATCCGATTCTGCCTGTCCGGCAAGGTCCGCGATCCCGCTGATGATCATTTTGGAAAAATACTCCGGATTCGGAATATTCATCCGCTTGAGTTCGTTTCCTTCCTTCAGAAGTTCCGACAGTTTTTCGGACGCTGTCTGCTTTGCCTCATCCAGGCTTCGGGTGGAAAGGATTGTAAGATCGATCGTTTCATTTTTTCCCTGCAGGTTGTCCCACAGCGTACGGAATGACACGATCGTATTTTCCAGGAATCCGTTAAGACGCTCTTCGAAATCGTTGGACGGATCAAGCGACCGCTGTATCGCCTGCTTGAAATCACGGTTGTATTTTTCGCTGATTGCTTCAATCACATCGTCCTTGGACTTGAAATAGTAATAAAACAAGCCTTTTGCGACATCAAGTTCCTTAACGATCGAGTTTACCGTTGTATCAACGATGCCGTTTTCCCGGAACAGTTTTTCCGCTGCGTCGATGAACTCGCTGCGCCGCACTTCGGTATCTTTCTGTTCTTTCATGACTGCACCTCCACGTTTCCAATTTACCCACTGACTGACCGCCAGTCAATACTATTTGCGAATTATGTGAAAACTGCGTAATTCTGCTAGAATGAAGACCATGAAACTCATCTGTCCGATCTGCGGAAATCCGCTGATAAACGAAGCGAAATCTGCTGTGTGTGAAAACCGGCACTGTTTTGATTATGCGAAATCCGGCTATCTCAATCTGCTGCGCTCTTCGGGAAGCAGCCATGGCGATAATGCCGAAATGGTGCAGGCACGGACTGCATTTCTGAATACCGGCGCATACGGATTTCTGCGTGACAGTCTGAAAAGCATTCTTTCTGAAGAGCCGGTCGGCGTGTTTGCGGATCTCGGCTGCGGTGAAGGATACTATACTGCCGAATGTCCCGGAAGTGAGAAATACGGATTCGATCTGTCCAAAACAGCCGTAACAAGGGCTTCGAAGACAGATAAGTCCACGCTCTATGTGATCGCGTCGATCTTTCACCTTCCGCTTCCCTCAGGCTGTGCTGATGCGGCGCTCACCTGTTTTGCGCCTGCTGCCGGCGAAGAACTGCTGCGGATCCTGAAACCGGGCGGGCGCTTTGTTTATGTTCAGCCGGCTGCCCGGCACCTCTTTGAGCTGAAAGAAGTTCTCTATGACGAACCATATGAGAATGATGAATCCGAGCCCTGTCTCCCTTCTGTATTTCAAAAAGAAAAGGAATATGTCATCACCCGGTCTTTCCGGGCGGACAACACATCCCTGCAGAATCTGTTTCAGATGACCCCTTATGCTTATAAGACCGGAAAACCGGCTGCCGACCGGCTTGCCGGTATTGAATCACTCGATATCACCGCATCGTTTATGATCCGGGTATACCGTCACTCCGGGGTATCTTCCAGTTCGTAAATATCGTTTCCCTGGCTGTCGATTCCGACAAACACGGGAAACTCTTTTAATGTGAGCTTTACGATTGCTTCAGCGAGCAGGTCCTCATACGCAACCGGCTCCGCGTTTACAATGCAGTTCGACAGCAATGCGCCTGCACCGCCGCAGGCAACGAAGTATACGCCGCCGTGTTTTTTTATACTGCGGATGACTTCCGGGCTGCGCCTTCCCTTTCCGATCATGACGCGAAGTCCTTCCTCCATAAGCCGCGGTGTGTAGTTGTCCATCCGGCTGCTTGTCGTCGGTCCGGCAGATCCGATCGGCCGCCCTTCAGGTGCAGGCGTGGGGCCGACATAGTATACTGCCGCATTTTCGATATCAAACGGAAGCGATTCCCCGCGGTCCAGACGTTCGATCATGCGTTTATGCGCCGCATCACGGGCGGTATAAACCGTTCCGCTGAGCGCGACGCGTTCCCCTGCATGCAGGGATGACAGCGTTTTCTTATCAGCAGGCAGTTCAATGATTCTCATAATGTAACCTCCTTGTGGCGGCAGGCATGGCAGCAGATATTCACAGCACACGGGAGTCCCGCGATATGCGTCGGGGCATATTCGATCTTTACGGACAGCGCGGTGGTCCTGCCATGCAGTCCCATCGGTCCGATCATCAGTTCGTTGGCTGCTTCAAGGAGTTCCTCCTCCAGTTTCCGGAAACGCTCATCCGGATGGCCGTCGTTCATACCGCGGAGCAGTGCGCGCTTGGACAGATACGCACTGTAATCAAAGGTGCCGCCGATTCCGACACCGATGATCATCGGCGGACAGGCATTCGGTCCGGCCGCTTTGATCGTATCCAGCACGAACTCTCTGACACCGTCAATTCCCTCTGCCGGCTTCAGCATCTTTATCCGGCTCATGTTTTCCGAGCCGAACCCTTTTGCGGTCAGTTCGATCACGACCTGATCTCCTTCCGCAATATCGCAGTAAATGACAGCCGGCGTGTTGTCCTTTGTATTGAAGCGGTCAAACAGCGGGTCATCCACCACGGAAGCACGGAGAAACGCCCCGGTGTAGGCCTGCCTTACGCCCTCCTGAACAGCCTCCTTAACGCTGCCGCCGGTAAAGTGGACATCCTGTCCGGCATGGATCCATACCGTCACGAGTCCGGTATCCTGGCAGATCGGGATTCGTTCTTCTGAGGCGATCCTCGCATTCTCCTGCAGCATCTCCATTGCGGCACGGGAGCGTGCTCCCGGCTCGCTTTCTCCGGCAGCTTTCAGCTTTTCAAGAATATCCGGACTGTAGTCAAATGCGATCTCCTCACAGGCAGCCCTGACAGCCTTTGTAACTTCTGATGTATGAACTTCTCTGATCATATTCGTCGGTATCCTTTTTTATTACGCAATTCATTATATATGATTCTGTTTTTCCGGACGGACCTTCCACTTGAAGTGTTCCGAAGAGCGTGCTATATTTTTAGCAGTCGGCACTTAAGAGTGCTAAAACAACAACTGTACGGAGGTAATCAACACTATGGCAAAGAAACAGTTTAAGGCAGAATCCAAACGCCTTCTGGAGCTGATGATCAACTCCATTTACACCAACCGCGAGATCTTTCTCCGGGAACTGATCTCAAATGCGAGCGATGCGCTGGACAAGCGCTATTTTGAAGGTCTGACCGACAAATCAAAGAATGCCGCAAAGAAGGATCTCTGGATCAAGATCACACCTGACAAAGATGCCCGCACCCTTGTGATCGAGGATACCGGCATCGGTATGAACGAAGCCGAACTGGAAGCGAATCTCGGAACGATCGCGCGTTCCGGCTCCGCAGAATTCCGTGAGGCACTTGAAAAAGACACTTCAAAGATCGATATCATCGGCCAGTTCGGTGTCGGCTTCTACAGCGCCTTCATGGTCGCAAAACAGGTGACTGTGGACACCCGCCCTGCCGGCAGCGAAGAAGCGTTCCGCTGGGTATCTTCAGGCCAGGACGGCTATACCATTTCAAAAATTGATAAAGACACTGCCGGAACACGCATTACCCTGGAACTCAAGGATGATACCGAAGACGAGAAATACAGCGAGTTTCTGGAAGAATGGACCATCCGCAATCTGGTGAAGAAATACAGCGACTATGTACGCTACCCGATCAAAATGGATGTCACGAAGTCCATTCCCGATCCGGCAGAAGAAGGAAAGACCATCGACACCGTTGAGGAGGAAACTCTGAACTCAATGGTCCCGCTCTGGAAGAAAAGCAAAAACAAACTGACGGAAGAGGATTACAACGAATTCTACAAGAGCACCTTCTCCGACTGGGAAAACCCGCAGAAGTATCTCCATTACAATGTGGAAGGAAATATCAGCTATACCGCACTTCTCTATATCCCCGGAAAAACACCGTTCAACTTCTACAACACGGACTATGAATCCGGACTCCGGCTGTATTCCAAAGGTGTCTTCATCCTTGATAACGCCAAGGATCTTCTGCCGGAGTGTTACCGGTTCATGAAGGGCCTTGTGGACAGTGATGATCTGAATCTCAACATCTCCCGTGAAATTCTGCAGCAGGATCGTCAGGTCAAGGCGCTGGCGAAATCCATCGACAAGAAGATCACAAAGATGCTGGAGGACATGCTCGATAAGGAGCGTGAATCCTATGAGAAGTTCTTTGAAAACTTCGGCCTCAACCTGAAATACAGCATCTACAAATCCTTCGGCGCCGAGAAAGACAAGCTGCAGGATCTCCTCCTGTTCCGCTCCTCGAAGGACGGAGCCTATACGACCCTTAAGGAATATGTTTCCCGCATGAAGGAAGAACAGAAGGAAATCTATTATGCATGCGGCGGATCGATCGAAGAGATCGAAAAGCTTCCTGTCCTTGCGAAAGTAAAGGACAAGGGATACGAGATCCTTTACTTCACGGATTCCATTGATGAGTTTGTGATCCGGATGATGATGAATTATGACGAAAAGCCGTTCCGCTCGGTTACGGAAGCCGGACTGGATCTCGATACGGAAGAAGAAAAGAAGGCACGGGAGGCCGCTGCTCTTGAAAACAAGGACATGCTGGAGGCGATGAAGAACGCGCTGGGCGAAAATGTCAGCGAAGTCCGTATCTCGTCCCGTCTGACCGATGATCCGGTATGCCTTGTTGCAGAACAGGGAATGTCCATCGAAATGGAAAAAGTGCTCTCCCAGGATCCGATGAACCGCGGCCTCAAGGCAACGAAGATCCTTGAGATCAACCCGAATCATCCGATCTTCGCGAAACTGAAGGAAGTGTTCAGCACACAGCCGGATGCACTGAATGATTATGCGGATATCCTGTATGATCAGGCGCTTCTGATCGAAGGACTGCCGATCGATGATCCGGCAGACTACGCAAGACGGATCGTCAACATGATGGTCAATTCTGCAGTCGCAAAAAAAGACGACTCCCCTGTCGAAGCGGAAATCGTTGACTGACGATAGTACAGAGTGATACCGGTGCGCCGTAACGGCGTACCGGTTTTTATCATTCTTTCTGGGCGAGAAGCACTGCCGCAAACATGACCGCACATCCAACCAGTTCCCGCACCGACAGCGTCTCATGCAGAAGCAGGAAGCCGAATACAGCACTGAATACGGACTCCAGGCTGAGCAGCACGCTTGCGACTGCGGGATCAGCATCCTTCTGGCCAAGCACCTGCAGCGTATAGCCGACCCCTGCAGAAAGCAGACCTGCATAGAGGATCGGAACAAGCGCTCTTTGGATTCCGGTGAAATCGATCGTTTCAAATGCCGCCGCCCCTGCTGTCCCAAGAATTCCGGCAGTCAGAAACTGGACCGCGGAAAAGCGGATCGGATCGGATCCCGGGCTGACACGGTCAATGAAGAGAATATGCACCGCAAAAGCGGCAGCACAGAGCAGTTCCAGAAAATCGCCTTTTGCGATCGTATCAGCCTCTGCTCCGGAAAGCAGAAACAATGCCGAGGCTGCGAGAATCGCAGAGATCCAGATATGAACGGACTGTCTGCGGCGCAGAAACAGCGCGCTGAACACCGGCACCAGAACCACATACAGGGAAGTGATGAAACCCGCCTTCCCTGCCGTCGTCCACCGGATGCCGGCCTGCTGAAGAACACTTGCGGTGATCAGAATCACGCCGCATATAATACCGGGCTTAAGCGGCGTACGGTTCTGCGTCTTCGGAAGCGTTAACAGACGGGCAAGCGGACGCCCCAGAATGAGGATCTCGAATCCCGCAAGAAGAAAACGGATCCCGTTGAAGGTCCACGGACCCACAGAATCCGACGCGACCGACTGTGCGGTGAACGCGCAGCCCCAGATCATTGCGGCAAGCAGCAGAAACAGACTGCCCCGCAGTTTTTTATCCGACCCGCTCACTGAAAAATCCTCTGTCGAAT